>Ga0187893_10000655_pt1 | contig 88336 bp, 77 predicted proteins | sample MA1701074metaG_FD_139574 | JGI IMG/M metagenome (GOLD analysis project Ga0187893, IMG submission 139574) | White microbial mat communities from a basaltic lava cave in the Kipuka Kanohina Cave System on the Island of Hawaii, USA - MA170107-4 metaG ... | reverse complement strand
CTTCGAATAAGGTCTTCCCATCCATGCCAGCCTCCTTTCCGGCCAGTATATTGAATCACAATCCCGATCCCATGGGAATCACCAAACCGAACCGATTCCTCCTAAAACCATAACGCTCTAACCTGTTCGTGACGGATTACCGCCGCAAGACGAAATTCGAAACGCAGTACGATCCGGAGAGCATTATCGAGCGTCAGAGCATCGATGCCTCGCAGGAGCGCGAACTTGAACTTTCCCGTGTACGGGAAGCGATGAAGCAGCTCTCCCCCGAGCATAGGAAGATTCTGGTTCTCGTCTGCATCAAGGGCCTGAAATACAAGGAAGTCTCCAACTTTCTGCACATCCCGGTAGGGACGGTGCGCTCGCGCCTTGCAAGGGCCAGGGACAACCTGCAATACATCATGGAAAAACGCATGGGCAAGGACCAGTTCATTCCTGCCCGCCTCACCAGCCAGGCGGCTGCCTAGCGGATACAAAAACAAATTCCAGCAAAAAAGCCCGGCTTTCAAGCCGGGCTTTTTATTATTGTCTATGCGCTTATATCGGAGGCGCGCGCCCCCGCAAAGCGTGTACGACCATGGCTATGACGAAGAGGACCAGAAACAGGACAAACAGAATTTGCGCTATTTCCGTGGAAATCGCGGCCACGCCGCCAAATCCCAGCAGGCCCGCTATGATAGCCACGACGAGAAATGTAAGAGCCCATCCAAGCATGATTGTTCTCCTTTCACTTCCTTAAGCCAACCGAAGGGGGAAAGAATTGTTCCTCCCCCTCATCGTCATCCCCGCGGCCCTGCGCATGGACCCCCGTCGTTTGTGTTCGCCTGCCAAGGGGTAGGCTCACCACGGGGGTGCCTTCTATCTTTTTGGGGGAAATTCTAATGATTTGTTTCGTCTTCGCTCGGATGCCAGCAATCGCGGATCAGGTTATTCCGGGTGATGATCTCATCAAGCCGCTCCAGCAGCAGGGGGTCTTTCAGGACGGCGGCCATGACTGCCCTTTTCTCGTCCTCGTCAAGCTCGTCGTCGGCGAGCGCCTGTAATTCCAGTTCGGTGACTTCCCGGCCCATGACCAGTCCTTTCGGGCAGGGGAACTCCAGCATGATGCAGGCTTTATAAGCGGGTTTATTTGAAAAGTTCAATTTCAACTCTCCTGTTGGCTTCCATAGTGACTTCGTCGTCGGTGGGAATGGTTGCGTTTCGCTCTCCCTGTGTTCGCAGCACAATGAGGGAGGAGGGCACGCCGTGGCGTTTCAGCGCGGCGGCGACCGCCTCTGCCCTTTTTTCGGCAAGATCCTCGTTATATGCGGCCGCCCCCGTCCGGTCGGTGAAACCGCTTATCCTGACGGCCGTAATATTTCCGCCGGTTATCTGCCGGGCGATCTGTTCCAGCGCGGACTGCGCCGGCTTTTTAACCGCTACGCTATTCAGGCCGAAATGGATTTTGTAGGAATCGACAAGCCTGCCCCGTACAGGACGATCTTCGTCGGGTTCGCAGCCGTTCAAGCATTCAAGCTGCACGATGGCTTCGTTCCAGCGCGCTTCGCATAGCCCGGATGTGTAAGCTTTCTTCCGCTCCTCCAGTTCCTCCAGCCAGCAATCGAACATAGCGTAGGCCGCGGCGGAATCGCGGGGAAAGGCGGTATGGGCATTATCGTCCATCCGGGTAAGCCGTTCATAAGCCGTCCATATCCGCGGGAAATTATCGGTATCGATGTCCCGGTCCCGGGGATTGTCGGGCCCCGCAAAATTTCCTTCGCGGGCCTTTGCGGCCTTCGCGGCAAAATGGGCCTTGTCCGTCAGGTCGAGTTTTCTGCCCTCCTGGGAAGCGAGTTTGCGGTATTCTTTTTCCAGCGCCGCGAAAAACGGCGTTGTTTCCGCGCCGGCGATATCTTTGGTTGTGTAAGTTGTACAGGAAATCATGGTCAGGCTGGCTGCTAAAAGGAACAGTGTAAAGGTCAGATTGCGGAAAATCCTCGTTGTGGTCATTTTATCAACCTGTTAACATTTGGCCTTGGAAAAGAGTTCCTGATTTATAAAAAAAAACCGGAGAATGCAAGGGTGTTTTTTCATATTTTGGCTTGAATTCAAAAACCGGATTTGCTATTTCCCGTTAAAGTTTGTATAAGAAAGACCATCTTTTTACTTTAGAGTTCTCTTAACTACCAAGGAAAGGAAATCTTTTCAGGCAGAAAGGAGGGTGCAAATGGATAAGTCTCATATTCTTGTGGTGGATGACGATCCCGAAGTCCAGAAAGTCGTCAGCAAATATCTGACTGACGATGGCTATATCATATATAAGGCCCTGACGGGGGCGGAATCCCTGGCCATTCTTAAGGAAAAGCAGATCGACCTGATCCTGCTGGACATGGTCTTGCCCGACAGCGACGGCCTGAAGCTTATGACCGAATACCGGAAAAGCACGGCCATTCCCATCATCGTGGTGAGCGGCAAGGGCGACGCGACGGACAAGGTGGTCGGCCTGGAAATGGGCGCCGACGATTATTTGACAAAACCTTTCCATTTAAGAGAGTTGTCCGCGCGGATCAAATCGGTGCTGCGCCGTTATTCAGCGCCGGAGCCGGCCAATGAAAACAAAACGGCCGGGGAAAAAATCTTTTTGTTCGGCAACTGGAAGATGGATTGCGGCAAATACGAGGTTTCCGCGGAAGACGGTGAATCCGTCCACCTTACCAGCGGGGAATTCCAGCTCCTGTTTACGCTTCTCAATTCGCCGGGACGCGTCCTGAAACGCGACCAGCTTTTCGAGATCACGCGCGGCGTCGATTACGATACATACGACCGCGCGGTCGATATCCAGATAGGCCGCCTGCGGAAAAAACTGGGCGACGATCCCTGCACTCCGACGCTTATCAAGACGGTGCGCGGTGTGGGATACATGTTCATCGGCGACGTCAAGGTGCAGCAACTCGCGGGCTAAAAAAATCAGGCTGCCCGGGTCAGGAGCAGCCTGAAGTTGTGTGAGTAGCAAGTTAGCAAGTAGCAAGTAAGCGAGTGTGGAGCGGAATAAGGTATTTCCACGTCATTCCGTCGCGCTGACCAACGAATGCGGCGCGCGTTGGTTCCTTGCTCTTTGTATGGTTTTACCCTTTAAGGGATTTCCGGACGTGCTTGGCAAGCTCCGCTCTCGTGAACGGCTTGGACAGCAGCGTGATATCTTTTTTCAGGGCGCCTTTTTCAAGCAGCGCGTTACTGGTGTAACCCGAAATATAAAGGGTCTTGACTTCCGGAAATTTCTTCCGGATTTCAACCGCCAGTTCCTCGCCGTTCATCCCCGGCATGACGATGTCCGTTACGAGAAGATCGAGGCTTTTCCTGCTTTTCATGCGCCTGAGCGCGCTGGGCCCGTCCTTGGCCGAGGTCACGCGGTAGCCAAGTTCCCGCAGCGTCGTCGCAAGATATTTCAGGACATCCGACTGGTCCTCGACGATAAGAAGGGATTCATCCCCCCCCCGCAGGTCTTCGGGTATTTTCCGGTCGTTCGCGATCGCGAGGATCTTTTTTTCCCTGGTGCTTCTGGGGAAATAAAGTTTTACCGTTGTGCCCTTGCCCGGCAGGCTTGAAATAGTGATGTGCCCTCCGGACTGCCGGGTAAAGCCGTACACCATGCTAAGCCCCAGCCCCGTGCCTTTGTCCACGTCCTTGGTGGTGAAGAAAGGCTCGAAAACCTGGTTGATGTCTTCCAGCGCGATGCCCGTGCCGTTGTCCGTAACCGAGATCATGATATATTCTCCCGGTTCCATGTCGGCAAACGGAGTGTTCCGGTCGTACGGGAAGGAAAAATTCTGTGTGATGACGGTGATTTTCCCCTCGCTGCCGGTGATGGCGTCCCGCGAGTTGATGGCAAGATTCAAAAGCGCGCTTTCAAATTGGGCGGGGTCGACATGGATATCCCACAAATGATTGTCCAGCACTGTTTCAATCGTCACATCCTCGCGCACCGCGCGGCGGATCAGTTCGATGATATCCGGCAGGCGCTCATTGATATTGAAAGTATCGGGTTTAAGGACCTGTTTGCGCGAGAATGCGAGAATCCTTTGCGTCAGGTTTTTGCCGCGCGCCACGGATTTCAGCGCGTCGTCGATCATTTCCTTCAGTTCCGGCTTGTCCTGCACACGCCGCTCGATCAGCTCCAGATTTCCTGAAATCACGATCAGCATGTTGTTGAAGTCATGCGCGATGCCGCCGCTCATCTTGCCGATCGTTTCCATGCGCTGCGCGTGGTTGAGCAGGTTTTCCATCTGTTTCCTGAAGGAAATGTCCCTGACGGTGATGATATTCATCGGCCTGTTGTTGAACGTGGCGGTTCCGATCAGAAACTCCACCGGGACGATAGACTTGTTCTTGTGAAACAATGTGATTTCGCGGGGGGTGGATTTGTAATCGCTGTCGCTGAAATTTTGCTGCTGTTCAAGAATATATTGCCAGTTTTCCTCTTCGACCGGTAACAGCCGCGCTATGTCTTTTCCCAGAACCTCGTCTTCCTTGTAACCGATAATGGTTTCGGCGCCGGGACTGAAGGATTCGATGATCCCGCTCATATCGACGATGATGATGCCGTCAATCATGCTGTCCATGATCGTCTGCAGATACTGGCTGGTATCGCGCAGCATGCTCTCGGTGCTGCGGATTTTTTCGATGCCCGAGGAGGACTCCCTTAAAAGGTGGTTGAGCGCGTGGGTCGCGCGGCCGATTTCGTCCTCATGCTCTACGTCCAGCACGTAATTCTTCGCGTTATCGGTATCAAGACTGGCGGAAGTCATGGCGTTCGTGATCCGGCGGACTGGGACGAAAATATCCAGAACGACAACCGCCAGAACGAAGGCGACGGTCAGAATCCCGCCCAGAATGAAAATGAGCGGAATTTTCTGAAGCGCAGTCGTTTTCTCAAGGGTTTCCGTCGAGGTATGGGCGAGCATCGTTTTAAGATTATTGCCGAGAGAATCAAGGCCTGCGTCTATCGAGCCAAGATCGGACATCGCCTGCTGGATCAATGCTTCCGTGCCGGAAGAATTGCCGCGATTCTCGATTATCAGGTTCGTGGCATTTTGAAGCGCGGCGATCTTTTCCTGTAGCGGGGCCACATGAATTTCCAGCGAAATTCCGGCAAGGCCGTTCAGGTTTTCATTCAGTCCCAGCAGGCTTTTATCGGCTTTTTCCCTGGTCTGCGGATTGGGTTGGTTCAGGAATGTCAGATAGCTCCAGCGCAACTGCCCGTATTCCTGGCTCGCGCTGTTCAAAACTGTCAGAGCCTGAATGATATCCGCCTGTCTCTCGATCAGGTCTTTATTGCTGTTAAGCGCCGTTTGCAGGGTAACGCCCGCGAAAACAAGCATCATGACAAGAAACGCCACGAGGATGAATATCTTCGCCCGGATCGAAAAGGGGATGAAGGGCCGGTTAAAAGCTGGAAAGGACGAAATACCCATTTACCGCAACCTTGCTTCTTTTTATTGCCCTGCAAAAAACCATATTCCGGACATGGATGTCAAGTATCCATAAGGGGACAAGGGAAGATGTCCAGCATCTTCCCTTGTCCTTGCTTGCGAGTGATTGGAGGTACTCGTAATGCTTTTAATAGCGTTCCTGGTCCCGGCCCTTTTCTGCGCCGGATTCATCTCTCGGCGGGGAAGAGGGGTTTTCTTTTCTGTTCCGGCGGGTTTGACCGGGCTGGTCCTTCTCACGGTTGGGGCCCGGAGGATTATTATTCGTGCTTCGCATAATCGTTCTCCTGTTGTTGCTCATGTTTTGCGCGAAGCCAATGATCTGGCACGGCCTAAGTTCCTCTTTATTCAATAAGAGTAAGAGAACTTTCCGGCGTCTCGCCTGTTGGCAAGATAAGGTCGATTTCAATTCCTGCAATCTATGAGACATTTGGCTCGTATTTTATCGGCTGTTAATTAACCTCTAAACCAGATGTGATAATATGAAAATGACGAAGTCTGCATTTTTCAATCGCCCTTCTAAAGCACGGGGAGCGGTTATGGTTCCCGAAAATTTTTAAAAATTTGCAGACAGGTGGATAAGCCCTGACTCAAGCCAATATTAATGAAGAGGAAGAATCGAAAGGGTTGGAGAAAAACATGATTGCACCCGATTTTCAGAAGAGCGGAAATCAGGATGAAAAAGAAGAAGTCAAAAAATCGCCGGCGGCTTGCCGGGTCCTTCTGGTTGAAGACGACATAGACGATCAGTTTCTTGGAAAAAAGAGGCTGGAGGCATCCGGGAAAGTCTCGGAAGTCCTGTGCTTCGCCAATGGTGAGGAACTGATCGAGTACATGGAAGAGCAGGGCTTTCACGACCGCTCGGTCGTGTGGTGGACGCCGACGGTCATCATCCTTGATTTGAATATGCCGAAAGTGAACGGCTTTGAAATTCTGAAAAGATTGAAATCCGACAGCTTCCTGCGCGAAATCCCGGTCGTCGTGGTGTCGGGAAACGCATCGCAGGAGAATGTCCGAAAGGCCTATGACCTGAAGGCAGACGCGTTTTTTACAAAACCGATGAATGTTTACAAGTTTCAAAGTTTTCTGGAACGAGGCTGGCAATGGCCGACAATGGATATGTGGATGCGGTAGGCGTCAGGAAAGGAGACAAACCGGTGTTCTCGATTGAAAGACCGCATCCCGGGATCTCTTTTGCCGCCTGCGCAGCCGCGGGAGAAAGCGGCGGCATGAAGAAAAAGAAAGTCGAAAAATATAATATATTCCTGGTCGAGGATGACCCGGATGACCGGTTGCTCGCGCTTAAAACGCTGAGGCAATCGGTCTATATCCAGGATATCCAGTGCTTCAGGAGCGGCGACAAACTGATCGAGCATTTCGTCAACGAAGGCTATTACAGCGGCAACCTGCTGCTCTACATGCCCACCATCATCCTGCTCGACATTCACATTCCGGGGACAAACGGCATTGAAATTCTGAAAAAGCTCAAGGAACATCCGGTCACCAGCGATATACCGGTTGTAATCATTACGGTCGACGATTCGAACGAAATGATTAACAAGGCCCGCCAGCTTAAGGCGAATGCGTTCGTAACCAAACCTTTGAATCTTGAACAGATCCACCAGGTGATATACACTGGCTGGGGGTGGCCGGACGGTCTTCCGCCTGACGAAATTTAAGGGAACCGGAAGCCGCGTCGCGAAGTTAGTGGCCCCGTTGATCGAATGAACGGCAAAATGGATTCATTAAAAATTCTGATCGTGGAAGACAGCTCGGCTGACAGGAAACTTTATAAAAGGTTCCTGACCCGCGACTCGCAGGACTTCCGGATATACGAAGTCGACAACGCCAATGACGGCATCGATTTTACAAGAAGAAACGTCGTCGATTGCATTATCCTCGATTACTATCTTCCCGATACGAACGGCCTCGATTTCATGAAAATGTTCCGGGAAGAAAGCCTCGCCCCCGAAACCGCCATCGTGATGGTGACGGGGCAGGGCAGCGAGGAAACGGCCGTGCAGGCTATGAAATCGGGGGCAGCCGATTACATCACCAAAAATAGCATAACCGAGGGCCTGTTCGTCCATACGATCATGAACGCGATCGAGCGCGCCCAGCTCCGCAAGAAAGTTGAGCAGTATCAGGAAAGTCTCGAACACTCCAACCAGGCGCTGTCCGATTTCGCCCATACGGTTTCCCATGATCTTAAAGCCCCGTTGCGGCGCATGATGTCTTTCTGCAAACTTCTGGAAGAGGAGGCGGGCGAAAAGCTTGACGGGGAAGCAAAAACATATGTAGAGCGAATATCCGCGAACGCAGGCAGGATGCAGAGATTCATCGACGATCTTCTGGCCTATTCCGGCGTCCTGCATTCCCATGAAGACCAGCAGGCGGTCGATCTCAACAAGACGGTGAAAGAAGTCATTGAAGTTCTTGATCCTGTAGTTCAGGAAAATGAAGCGCATATTACGGTGGAGGATTTGCCTGTGATCCCGGTTTATCCCACCAAGATACGCCAGCTTTTTCTGAACCTGATCTCAAACGCGATAAAATATCACGGCGAGCGCGTGCCGGTCATCCGCATCGGCTGCGATACGTCCGGCGACAAATACCTGTTTATCGTTCAGGACAATGGCATAGGGATCGCCCCGCAATACCATGAAGAGATATTCAGGGCGTTCGAGCGGCTCCATTCCCACGACGCGATCGAGGGGACGGGCCTCGGGCTGTCGATATGCCAAAAAGTCCTCGACCAGCATAACGGCGAAATCTGGGTTGAATCCGAGGAAGGCAAGGGCGCCAAATTCTTTTTCACGCTTCCCAAACCGGAGCCCGTCAGGAAAGAGAAGGAAGCGCCACAATATTCAGCCAGTAAGACTTTATCGTCTCGATGACTTCCCTGAACTTGTCCAGGTCTACCGGCTTCGTGATATAGCTGTTCGCCCCGTGCTGATAGCACTCATCGATATCTTTTTCCGAATCCGATGTCGTAAAAACTATGACGGGAATGGATTTCAGATTGTCGTTGGTCTTGACCTGCTTCAGTATTTCCCTGCCGCTGATCCCCGGTAAATTGAGGTCAAGCAGGATGAGGGCCGGCTTAAAGTTCTCATCGCCCGGCGTCTCGGCCTCTTTCAAAAATTCAAGAGCCTGCTGCCCGGTCTCGCAATGGCGGACCGGGTTCGTTATGCCTGTCTTTTTGAACAGCCGCTGCATGGTTTGAAAATCGGCCATGCTGTCCTCAACGACAAGAATGGGCAGGCTTGAATTAATAAGCTTATCCTTTACCATTTCGATGTTCCACATCGCGTCACCGGTCACATGAATTCTCCCATCATACAGCCAACGATGTTCATTATCAAATTATCCCGCTCATTCTCTTCATTTTTACAGGCATAAAAAAAGTTCCCTAAAAAAATTTCAATTTCGGCAATTTATTTTCCCCGCCTCGGCTTGTCACAATCGTTCAATTCAGGCCTTATTAATTGCATAAAAGTATAAAGAAAATCCGAGCAGGGAATTTAAGCGCGTATGACTGGACTTTGCAAAAGCTTTAAGTTTTTCACTGCAGGGGTTCTGGCTTTTATGCTTATTTCATCTTTCCCGGCTCACGCGCAAACTATTGATTATTTCGATTTGCCTCTCGCGCAACTGCTGGGCGCCGAAGTCGTATCCGTTTCCAAAAAACCTCAAAAGCTCGCGCAGTCTCCTGCTGCCGTCTATGTAATAACAGGTGAGGATATTATTCGTTCCGGGGTAACGAATATCCCGGACGCTTTGCGGATGGCCCCCGGGGTGCAGGTGGCGCAGGCGGATTCCAACTCCTGGGCGATCAGCATCCGGGGTTTTAACAACGTGCTGGCCAAAAGGCTTCTGGTCATGATCGACGGCCGGACCATATACAATACGCTGCACGGCGGGGTCTACTGGGAAGCGCATAACGTGGCGATGGGCAATATCGACCGCATCGAGATCGTGCGCGGGCCGGGCGGTTCGCTCTGGGGCGCGAATGCCGTCAACGGCGTTATCAATATAATCATGAAAAAAAGCTACCGAAATCAGGGAACGCGGATCACGGCAGGTTACGGCAGCCACGAGCGCGGCCTGATTACCGTAAACCATGGCGGCTCCTTTGCGGATGATAAATTTTACAATGTCTACGCCAGATATTTCGACCGCGACAACTACCGCAACCTGAGCGGCACAAGCGCGAACGACGAATGGGAAGGTTACCGGGCCGGCTGGCGCACCGATTGGGGCGATTATTTGAGTATTTCCGGCGATATATACCGGTCAGGGGCAGACCAGAATTTTGAGCGTTTTTCTTTAACGCCTCCTTTTGAAACTGCCGACTCCGAAACGGCAGTAAACAAGGGCGGCAACATTACCGGAAATTTTAGAAAACCGCTTGAGAACGGCGCCGAAGTAAGTCTGCGGACGTATTTCGATTATGCCTCGCGCGATGAAAATATTCTCAGCGATGAAAGATACATTTTCGATATCGAAACTCAATATAATTTTCAGCCGCTGGGCAGGCACGAATTTATTGCGGGCGCAGGCGTAAGGAATATCCGGGATGACCTTGCCGGTACCGAACTGACGGTTTTTAGCCCCGCCAGCCGTGAAGATTTTAACTTCAGCGGGTTTCTGCAGGACCGGATAATTATCGTTCCCGATGAATGGGATCTGACCCTGGGATCCAAGTTCGAACATAATTTTTATACCGGTTTTGAATTTCAGCCCACGGCAAGGCTTCAGTGGCTTCCCGATGAGGATCAGACTGTCTGGGCGTCGGTTTCACGCGCCGTGAGTACGCCGACGCGTATAGAACGGGATCTTGATATAACCAATCTCGTTGTTCCTCCCGGCTTGTTGAGCCCAACTCCCGCGCTGGTGACGTTGGCAAACAATAAAAGTTTCGATTCCGAAAAGATGATCGCTTACGAACTGGGGTACAGGAACCGGATTACGTCCGGGTTGTCGCTGGATGCTGCCCTGTTTTATAACGAATATCACGACATGTTGAGTGTCGAGGCCGCTGGCGTTACACCCGTTGCCGGCCCGCCGGCCCATGTCCTGGTTCCTCTGGTCGCCCGGAACGATCAATCGGCGGAGACATACGGCGGCGAGCTTGTTCTCAATTGGAACGTAAACAGCGAATGGAAACTTACGGGCGCATACAGTTATCTGGAAGTTTTCGTGCACGCCCCGGATGTTCTGGGATTTAGCCAGGAGCTTGAAGAAGACGATGCGCCTGCCCATCAGGCAAGCATTCAGTCTTCATGGAATATCAGCAAAACCCTTAATCTGGATACGAATCTTTATTACGTCGACAGCCTTCCCCGGTTCGGCATCGGCGATTATGTGCGCCTTGATGCCAGCCTCGGCTGGCGTATTCACAAGAATGTAAGGTTTAATTTGGTGGGTCAGAACCTGGCCGAGGAAGCTCACCGCGAATGGGACGCCGTCGACTCCGTCAATGCAGCGGAAATTGAACGAAGCGTATTTGGAAATTTTACATGGGAATTTTAGTGAATAGAATATGCAAGATATTGCTTCTGGCAGGGTTTCTGATGCTTCCAGTCTCTGCGCATGGAGCATGGGCGCAGGGCGACCCGGTTCAACTGTACGAACAAAAAATCAAAGCCGGTCTAGTTTACAACTTCCTGAAGTCGACCTCATGGCCGGATATCGCGCAACCCGGCACGGAGCAAAACATAAAATTGAAAGTATGCCTGTTTGGCGGCGACCCGTTCGACGGCTATCTTCTCCCGATGGAAGGCCGGACCGCGCAGCGTCATACGATTACAATCAGCCAATCAATATCTTTCAATGATATTGACGGATGCCGCGTGCTTTTTGTCAACAGGAATGAAGAAACCGCGCTGCCGGAACTGTTTGAGCATCTGGAAGGAAAAAGCATACTGACCATCAGCGACATGGAAGGATTTTCAGAGCAGGGCGGAATGATCGAGCTTGCCACTGAAAAGGACCGAAGAGTCCATATTATAATTAATAAAAAGGCCCTGGAATCAGCAGGTCTGGACATTCAGGACAGTCTGATGAAACTTGCGCAACTGATCGAATGACCGAGCTGGGTAATTATGTGGGGCCCTCATTTTTCCATTCGAACGACATTACTCGCCGTAATCGGGCTTATGAATCTGTTTATTACGATTCTTGTTGCTACCGATCTTTACGACGCGTGGGTCAAGCATAGGCAGATCCGTCTGCTGCGGGACAATGCTATCATCAGCAATATATTATATAATGCCGATAAATACTTTTCTCTGGAACGCGGCGTGGCAATGTCTGTTTTATATGCTCCGCCCGATGCCGTGGACGAGCTGTTCAGGGAATTGGACGAACACCGGACTCTGGCGGACGGGTATCTGGAACGGGCCCTGGATTATCTTGAACGCGAAACAGCTTATGAAATTCCCGCCTCAATTAAGAAAATACGAGAGGAGCATAATGAACTGAAGGATCTCCGGGCAAAACTCGACAACACGAAAACCGACCCGTCCCGGCCGCGCGTCCGGCAGCTTCTGGACGATTACTTCGATATCGCGACCAGCCTTGCCGTCGATATCGGAGACATAATCCAGGCCTATACTCTTCTTACGGCCAATGTGGACGCAGGCGTATTGCAGCAGGTCAGGCTGAAACATGCGATATGGCGCATAACAGAATACGCGGGAAGGGAATACGCGGTCATAGGCCCTCTGGTGGCCGTGGGAGAATATCCGGCGCCGGAGCTTCGCAACGAACTCCATCGATGGCGGGGCTATATTGATTATGGTTGGGATAGCGCCCGCATCCTGGTTCAGGGAAGCGGCCTGACGAACGAGCTTAAGCCTTATATGGATGAAGCAGAATCACATTATTTTCTGACATTCGAGTCCATCAAGGAAATTTTTTACGACCCCGCCGCGCAATCGCTGGAAGCGCCGTATCCGATCGGCCTCGAACTGTGGCTTGAGATGGCGACGCAGGCTATTGATTCTTTTCGTGCGATGCAAGACGCCATCCTGGAGCAAAGCCAGCATTATATCGACGGCATGGAGAATAAAGCCCAAAGAGAAATATTATTCAGCCTGACCATGTTTTTGTCCGCTCTCGCATTGAGTCTGTATTCCGGATTTGTTGTGATATACCGGGTGATCCGCCCGGTGAACACGATGATAGGCGCGCTTTTCAAGGCGATTCAGGGAGAGGCTTATGAACCTCCGCTCGGTCGTTCCTATGCCGATGAAATAGGAAAGCTGGGCCGGATTCTTGACGTGTTTCAGGAACAGGCAAGGGAGCTGGAGGAGCGCAGGCGCTATCTCAAAACCGTTCTGGCAACAATGCTGGACGCCATCATTACCATCGACTCTGAAGGCGGCATCCAGATGATTAACCCGGCGGCGGAGAAAATATTCGGTTACGAGGAATTTGAACTCATCGGAAAAAACGTGACGCTTCTCATGCCGGAAAAATATGTGCAACGGCACAGGGATGGCATGAAGCATTATTTTGAAACCGGCGAAGCCAGGGTAATTGGAAAAAACACCGAGATGGAAGGACGCCGGAAAAATGGCGAGATATTCCCGCTGGAAATTGCGATCATGGAGATGAGCAAAGATCATGAAAGATTGTTTGTCGGAGTGCTTCGGGACATCACCCAGCGCAAAATGGCGGAAGACCAGATAAAACGGTCGATGGCCGATCTTGAAAGAAGCAACAGCGAACTCGACGATTTCGCCTATATCGCATCTCACGATTTGAAAGAGCCGCTTCGCGGCCTGCACAATTTTTCCGGGTTTCTGATCGAGGACTATCAGGACAAGCTGGATGACGAAGGAAAGGATATGCTGAAGACGATCGCTTCCCTCACGCAACAGATGGAAGGGCTAATCAACGCGCTTCTGCATTATTCGCGGCTAGGCAGGACGGAACTGTCGATACAGCAAACAAATCTCAGGGAAATCGTTCAGTCCGTCCTGAGCATGTTTTCGATCACAATAGATCAGAAGGGCGCTAAAATTTCAGTGCATGATTTACCCACTCTCATTTGCGACCATGTGCGTATAAAAGAAGTATTCCAGAATTTGATCGGCAACGCGCTAAAATACAACGATAAGAAAACACCGGAAATTGAAGTCGGATTCACACGGGATCATCCCGGAATGGAAGGAACCGGGGTGTTCTATGTCAGGGACAATGGCATAGGCATCGAGGAAAGGAATTTGAACTCAATATTCAAGATTTTCCGAAGGCTGCATCCTCATCACGCATTTGGCGGCGGCACGGGATCCGGGCTGACGATTGCCAAGAAAATCATCAATCAGCATGGCGGAGAGATCTGGGTCGAATCTGAAGGGCTGGGCAAGGGAACGACTTTTTATTTCACGATCCCGCCGCAAATAAAGAAAAAGATCGACGGCATACGGGTAGAGGCGGTTACCTAATTCGCGGGCACGCACAGTTCCCAAATTCTGCTTTCCAGGTCTTTCAGGAAAAACGGCTTGGACAAGTAGCCATCCATGCCTGCCCGCAGGCAAAGCAGCCTGTCGTCATTGGTGGCGCGCCCGGTCAGGCCGATGATGGGAACAGGGGGGCGGGATTGCGCTTTTTCATACTCCCGTATGCGCCGCGCTGTTTCCATGCCGTCGATTCCGGGCATCTGGATGTCCATCATGACAAGGCTGAATTCGTTCCGGGCAATGAGTAGAAGGGCTTCCATGCCGCTCTCGGCCACGCTGCACGCATAGCCCAGTTCCATAAGCAGGGATTTTTCGATTTTACCGCTTGGCTTGTCGTCGTCTACGACAAGCGCGTATGGCTTTTTATTAAGCATCCCGTTTCTCCCAGTTTTTTATATTTTTTATTTTAACCATAAAGGATTTCGGGCTTTTAGCAAACGAGAAAATTTATCGCCTGCGTGTTATAAAAAAAGCCCCTTCCATGTCCGGAAGGGGCTTTTTGTCAAAATCTTTTTTTCATCATGCCGCTTTACGTCCGGTCGCAAGATGCACCATGTCGGCTACTTCGCGGTCATCGGCATCGCTTCTCAGGGCATGGCCAAAACTCAGTATGCCTGTAATGCGTTTATCGTTGTTGCAAACGACGAGCCTGCTGACATTGTGTTTTTTCATGGCCGCGGCCGCGTCTTTCAATGTGTCGTCTTCACGGCAGGTATAAAGATCGGATGTCATGTAATCCCTGACAATGGCAATGGCCGGATCGTCGCCGTTGGCGATCGCCCGGATGACGATATCACGGTCGGTGATGATCCCTTCGGCCTGCTCTGTCATGCCCACAGGAAGAACCCCGCAGTTTATTTCCTTCATTTTCTGCGCAGCCTCCAGCAGCGTCGCATCGGGGCTGATCATTTCAGGATTTTGTTCCATGATATCCTTGAGCTTGGTCTTCGACATTGAATTCTCCTTTGATAGCAGTTAGCGCCCTCTCGTCTTCGCAGGACCGGATTTTTCTCCTTCTACGGGATATGAGGCTTCCTTCCATTCCTTCATGCCTCCTTCGTAAGCGCGGACATCCGTAAATCCTTCTTCTTCAAGCGCTTTTGCCGCGTTAGCGGAAGCGGGGCAATCGACGCTTGCGCAATAGGTGACGATAAACTCATCTTTTGATCCGGCAAGCGCTTCGACCTTGCCGGCGAACTCGGTGTTGTCATCGTCGTATGGAATATTGTGGGAGCCGGGAATATGCTCGTCTTCGAAGCTTTCTTCGGACAGAACATTTACAAGAGTGAAATTCTGGCTTTCGTCCAGGCGTTGCCTTAATTCATCGCGGCTGATCGTTCTCATCGTGCCCTCCTTTTTTTCATTGACGCAAAAACCAACCGCTTCCCGAGCCATAAAGTTCCGGAGCAGGCAGTTTCCTGCCTGCTCCGTCAAATATTGCCTCCCGTGATTGAGACCGGTTCCGTTTAATCCATGGAACCGCTGGTATCCGTTTCAGTGCTGTCGGTGGTGTCGGGAGTCTGCATTGCTCCCGCGCCGGCGCCGGCTTCCATGCCCAGCTCGGCAAGGGTTTCAGACGTGGCGGTTCCCGTCACTGCAAGGTCGTTGTCTTCCTGGAATTCACGCAACGCCGCTTCGGTCTGGGAATCCATGATGCCGTCGGTCAGGCTGATCGAGTAGCCCCGGTTGCTCAGGGTCTGCTCCAGCTGTTGCACCTGTTCGGTGTTAAGTTGCGCTTCAGCGCCTGTGGCGCCGGTTGCGCCGGTATCCGCAGATCCCGTCGTTCCGGTCGTCGTATCGGCGTCAAAAGTGGTCGTTCCGGTTGTGCCGGTATCCGGCGCGGTCGTCGTCCCGGTGTCCTGAGCCATGGCGGCGCCGGACAGGGTAATGACTGCTGCGGTAACGAGCAGCGCATTCAAAAGGGGTTTCATGGCTTTCATAATTTTTTCTCCTTTAGCTGATTTCAACGTTCGGGGGTGTAAACGCGGGTATTGGAAATAAAGTTTCACTTTATTTTTCGCGGCAAGCCAAAGCCAGCTCAGGCAGCCCGTTTGCGGGCTTCCTCATAAATCCCTTCGCGGGCGAGAACGAGCAGGGTCTCATCCGTTTTTTCCTCTTCGATAAGGGACTGGTTGAGCATCTCGCCAATCTGCGTATGGCCAAGTTCCATCGCGAGCGAGGAGAGCGAGGAGTAGGTTGCTATTTCATAATGCTTTATTTTCCGCACGGAGGTTACCAGCGCGACGTCGAGAACTTTTTTGTCCCTTATGCCGCCGATGGATTCACGGAATTCGGCGATGATCCCGCGTATGGCTTCATTGCGTTTTACGGAACGGGGAAGACCCAGTATGTCGGTAATTCTGTTCAGGCGCTTCATCTGCCATTCCGTTTCGTTGCGGTGCTGGCGCAGGATTTCCGCAAGGGCTTCGTTCCCGGCATAATCCGCAAGTCCCGGAAGAATTCTGCAGAGAATTCTTTCGGCATCGTAAATGGCGGACAGCGTTGATCCGAACAGATCCTGAAGATTGTTTATTTCCATTATTTTATTCCTTCTGAGCGGGTTTTTTAAGGTCATTTAAACGTCCGCAAATCCGGAAGGTTCCGCGTAAAGCGAGGAACGTCTTCGCGCCCGATCCGCTATCCCTGATTTTCCCACGTGACGGAGCGGTAAAGGAACTTTACGTCACCGCCAGCCCTGCGCGAGAAAACAGGACCGCTGTTTTTCAGCCATGCTTCTATCGCGGGATCGTGAAAGCGGCTGTTATAGACTTCCAGCCATGCAAAATGTTCGGATGACATCTGGCTGACGGGCTCCTGTGCGGTCTCGGCCTGCTGCGCGAAGGTAGATGGATCTTTTATTCCTTCAAAAACGCGCTGCGCGGCCTTGCGGAGAATGCCGTCCCGCAGTTCATATAGATCTTCGCCGCTCCTTGCCGCCGTTTCGGCGATCAGGACAAGAGGGGTCAGGGCAAACACATGATAATGAAGCGCTTTTTTCCCTCTTCCCATTTCCAGAGGAAGGGTTCCGTCCTCGCGGATCTGGGTAAGGATGGCATACTTGGCCTTGCCGACGCCCCATCTATAGAGCGCCGCGTCGTCAAGGGCGAGCGCCGTCGCCGTCACCGCCCATGCCGCCCAGTAAAGATGATTGTTCTGAAAGCGCACGGATGAAGTGGCGCTGCCGGAGTAATCTTTCATAACTTCCTGCGCGACTTTCAGTAGCCATGCTTCCACTTCCTTCTCCTGTTGTTTGTCCAGCGCGGGAGAAGACTTGATCTGTCCGTATGCGGAAGAGACCACGGCAAGCCCCCATTGCCTTATGAACTCTCCCTGCGTATTCGATTTGCCGAGATAGGCATCCCCCGCAGCCCATTCATGCAGCCAGCCGAGCGCGCATTGCGCAATGGCGTCGTTTTCCCGGCCAGACCGGAGATATCCATTCGACATCATAATCAGCTCGTTCTCGAACTTGCGCAGGCTTTCCGTCTGGCTCCTGTATTTTTTATGGGCTTTCTTGTTCACTTCGGCCCGTTGCTGGTCCGATTTCTTGTAATAGCTTTTAAATTTCAGGGTCTGCGGCGGCTTGGCAGGGGAGGGGCGGCATTTAAATTCGTTTACTTTCACTTCGGCAACTTTCCGTTCAGGAATCGGCGCGTCTTCCTGCCGTGAAGGCCGGACGGATTGCACGTTCGCCGTCCCGCCGGTCTCCACGCAGGCGGACAGCGAAAATGCAAACACGGTTACAGCTATTAATAAATACGTTCTCAAAACCTGAACTTGATTTCGGTGAATACCCGAAATGCCTCATCGTTATCATTGGGAGAATACGCTTCACCCGGAAAAAAACTCCCTGCGACGAACCTGAAATCGATATCTTTTGTATAAGGCAGGCCGAAATCGAACTCATCGTCGAGATCGATATTCAGGACGAAATCGATCGCATCGCCGATATGATCGTCGGTCCCGTTAAGGGGCGCGGAAATGCCGCTGGAGCGCAGCCTTGTCGCGTCTTCCGCCAGTTGATAGTTGAACCAGGTAAGGCTGATGTCCGTAGCGCCCGTTACCGGATAGGCGGCCCCCGCGTGAAAGACATGGATGTTGGAAAGCTCCGGCTTCAGGACTTCGCCATAATTTTTCTGCTGCTGCCGCTCAAGCCCTGTGCGGCTGGAACTGCCCTGGATATCGGTCTGGCGGAATGACTCGTCATCGCCATCGGCGGGGTTATCATCCCCCGATCCGTAAGCATAGCCGCCATAGACGACCGTTCCGCCTTTTTCCATCGGGTCGGCGATCAGGCTGCCGTCGAAAGCCCAGGCCATGACATCGACGTTTGTCGAACCTGTCACGGTGCGGTTGTTTCCAGGGCCGGCGACAGAAGTAAGATTATCCTGCTCTCCTGTCAGCCCGATGATGTCAGCGCGGTACTTAAGCACGCTGGCGGGGCCGGCATCGTGAAACTCGCCGGCGGCTCTTATTCCCGCCCAGGTACCTTTAAAGTCTTCGTTATCGCGGTCGTTTGCGTCTATCGTGCTGCCAACAGATTCAAGGCCCGAATGGTCATCCTCGTAAAGGAAGCGGCCCTCCAGAAAATGGCCGTACAGATACTGCCATGAAACTTCGCCCAGAGTACGGAACCGGTCTTCGTCGCTTTCGGTGAAATCGCCGTCTTCGGTGCGGTACGATGTCATGTTTTCTCCTGCCGCGATGAAAGCGTTCAGGAGCGTGGTATTGTAATTGACCCGCACAAGGTCGTTATCGCTGTTCCACCAGATGGAACGCGGCTCTCTTACTCTCTGGCGACCGACGCGGACTGAAAGGGGAACGACGCCGAACAGGTTCTGCTTTTCTATGAACAGCTCGCGCAATTCCAGAAACGCATCTTCAGCGGTGTCGCCGGCGTCGTTGTCTTCATCGCTGAAACCTGCGTCTCCGTCGATATTAAGCGCGCGGCCATAAAAGAAGCCAACCAGATCATCGGCAATATCGCCTTTGACGATAAGCTGGAACTGTTCGGACAGGCTGTGTTCCGTTTCCAGATTTTGGGTTCCAAGATCCGTGTTGTCTTCCATGTCGTATTGCAGCGTCACGCGGGGATCGATAGTTATGCGACCGGACTCCTGCGCCACGGCGGGAGAGGTAATCGCGAGAGAGCACAGGGTCAGGCCTGCGATGGTTCCTGAAAAAATGCGCATGAGACAGTACCTTCTATGTTGTTTTTTACAGGGTAGGATCGGAAATTAATTGGCCGAGCGTAAGGGGCGTTCCGGATTTTTCCTTAAGACGCGCTTCATCCTGCGTGACATCGATGCCCGCCAGCTTTGCCAGAGTATAAAACTCGGAAGCTTTTTTCAGATCCATCGGAACCTCTTTTCCGTTCTCATACAGTTTTCCAAGCTGCTGCCAGGCGCGCGGATAGTCCCTTCCACCCGCCTGCGTGTAAAGGGCAAGCGCAAGGGGAATGTTTTTGGGAACCAGTTTTCCTCTTTCATAAAGTTTTCCGCGGCTGTAATCGGCCCGTCCGTATCCAAGGGCGGCGGACCGTTCATAATAATCGTCGGCAATCTTGCCGTTCTGCGGCACACCTTTTCCTTCCTCATGCGCCTTGCCCAGTTCAAACAGGGCATTGGGATCATTCTTTTCTGCCGCTTTGTAAAGCAGCGTGATTCCGTCCTGGGGATTGTAGGTGTTTTCCTTTGAATTCAGCGTCAGCGCGCCAAGTTTTGTCTGGGCGCCGGGAATGTAGCGTTCCGCCCTGGAATCGCCTCCCTGCTTCGCCTCCTCGAACAGCGCGAGGGCCATTGCCGGGTCTGCTTTCGTGCCGCGTCCGGAAAGATAAAGCCTTCCCAGTTCCGTTTTGGCTTCGGGAACGCCGAATTTTGCGAGTTCGCTGTAATGCGCAAACGCGGTATCATAGTCTTCATCGCTGTAGGCTTGCTTGCCTGTGTTCATGTCGGCGGGCTGATGCGCACAGCCGCCGAGCACAAGCGCGGTCATTCCTGCGAGAAGGATGTGGTTTGCCCTCATCTTACGCTCCTTTGCCTCAGGCGGCATGAACTTTCTGGCTGCCGTCTGAAATTTGCTTGCGGGCAGGGTTGGAAAGCGGCTTCCTGCGGGAAGGAGCCGTCACCGCTGCCCGGTTTTGACTTACTGTTTGCAACTCATAGATTTTTAAAACTCCGGAACCGGAATTCGTTACGCAGAAATTTGTCCCTCTGGCCATGCGGAATGTCTCGTCTTTTGAAAGTTCGGTAACGCTGCCGTCCACTTCCACGGCGGCGATTCCCGCGGCGACGATCCACTGCGTCGAATGGTCGTTTATCGTTCCGGAGATTTTGTTTTCCGGTCTGATAACGTTTTCAAAAAGCTTCATGCCCGAAGCGGAGACGATCAGGCGCCGCTGGCCCCAGCCATGCTGCAAGGTGTCGGAACTCACGGTCTCCCTGCGGTTGCTCTGCTGCAGCTTCTGGACAAGCGCCTTGATTGAATCGTTGCTTTTCTTGTCGGCAATAAGAAGGGAATCGCCGGTTTCGATGACGATGATGTCTTCCAGACCGACGCAGGTAACCAGCCGGTCCTCCGCAAGGATCATTGAATTTTTTGTATCGTGGCAAAGTACATTGCCATTGCAGGCGTTGCCATGCTGGTCTTTTTCTTTTATTTCCCAAAGGCTTTCCCAGCAGCCGATATCGGACCACTGCGGATCGCATGGAACGACGGCGATGTTTTCCGCTTTTTCAAGAACGGCTTTTTCAAATGGCTCTTCCTTTACCGCGCCATAAGTCATGAGCGCCGGGCGGTCGGGGCGCGTGGATTCCATCATCGCGTTCCGGACGACGATCCACGTTTGCGGCGCGAACATGCAAAAACCCTCGCGGCCGGTTCTGGCCTGGAACAGATGCATTCCGCTGCTCCACAGATAATCTTTTGCCTTTACAAGCTTTTCAGCTTTTTCATAGGAAGGTTTTTCAACGAATGATTTTACTCCATAGACTTCGGAGCCATTGAGGCGCTTTGACTTGCGGACATAGCCATAGCCCGTCTCAGGTCTGGTCGGATGAATCCCGAACGTAACCATATAGCCGTCTTCCGCCGCCTCGGCGGCCTTATCGACCGCTTCGGCAAGGCAGGCCTCATCGCCGATGTAATGATCGGAGGGCAGTATCCAGAGAATGGCGTCTTCACCGAAATTATCCTGCACATAATGGATGGCGAAGGCCGTGGCCGCGGAGGTATTTCTTGCCTGCGGCTCCAGCAGGAGATGACGCGAAAGAGCGGGGGACACTTCCCCCAGCTGGCGTTTCGTTTCATCATGCATCCCGCGCAGGGTGATAGTCACCAGGTCAGAGCCGTCCGTGCCCAGAACGCTCATGATCCTCTTTGCCGTTTTTTGCAGAAGAGTATCGTCATCCATGAGCCTTAGAAACTGTTTCGGGGTTTCCTTCCTGCTGATCGGCCAGAGCCTCGTGCCGGAGCCGCCGCACAGGATTACGGGCACAATTTTGCGCATGGTTTTTCTCTCTGAATTGCGCATGACTATCCTCTTTATTTTTGCTAGGTGTTTGATAACCTTTAAATGACCGGCCATGTCTTTTGGTTCCGGATGAAATTGTCCTCAGTTCACTAAAAATTCTACATAAGCAAGGCGGCCGGTCAGCGTGGACGGGATGGCCTTTTTAGTCTTGATCTTGACCTGCGTCATTTCCTTATCAAGGACCGGGGTCATGAACTCGGTCACGTTTCCCTCGATGAATTCGCTTTCGCCGGCGATCTTGATGCGGGCATCGTCCTGAAGTTTGAGGCGATAAATCTGTTCCGGCTTCAGGCTGGCCGTTACCCACATGTAATCGTTGATCGGCTGCAGCTCGAAAATCGGCGCGCCGATCGCAAGGAATTCGCCGTCCTGCGGATATTGCTTGACGATCAGGCAGTCGCAGGGGCTTTCAATGGTGACGTCCTGCGGCTCCGGCGTTACGCCGCCGGAAGCGGTCGCCGATCCGCCCGCCTTGAGAATGGCTATGGCCTGCCCTTTCGTAACCTGTTCCGTGCCCTTGGCGAGGGCGGAATAAAACTTTCCGTTTCCCTGCGCGCTGGCTGTATAAACATTGCCTTCGACGATTCCCATATAGGATTTTACGATCAACGTATTCTCGTAAATATTCCCCAGCAACAAAAAGAGCCCCAAAGCGCCCGCCACCGCGATAGCCGCAAGGGGGACTGTCCGGGCGATAAAACCCTTTGAGTATTTTTCTTTTCCTTCGTCCTCTTCCCTCGCGCTAATGAAATCATTGCGGGAAGCAACCGCGATAATGTCTTCTTCGGTGACAATCAGGCCGGAAAGATGGGATTTGACGACATGCTGAATCATGGAAACCTGACGCGGAGTCATATTCTCGAACCGGAAACCGGCTCTCTTTTTATCTGCGCGGTTGTAAACCGGTTCAAGCTTCACCTTCAGATTGAAAGAAAAGCTTTCAAAGGGAAACAGGAGCGTTCCTTCTTTTTCTTTAAGGTCATCGATAAAATTTTTATCGGTTTTGATTCCTATTCCTCCCGCGGAAAGATCGGCAATCCGGTAGGTGTTTTTACCTATCCTGAAAGCTGCGGGAATTTGTATGCGCACATGCTGGCGCTGCACTTCCGCTTCATGAACAAGAGTTGGTTTTTTTGCTGTGCTTGCCTGAGTCATTCTTACTCTGTTCCTTTATGCAATTCCTGTGTGGGTATTTTTGGGCTTTGCTATTCGCCGAATAAGAACAAGGAATTACGAATTAAAGTTCCCAAAAACTTTTCTGTTTTTCGGCAAGCCGCGCTGGTCAACGTTTTCCGATAAATATTAACGCCTTGTTATATATTCGGGGGTCATCATGGAAGAACAACCCCAACCTCAATTAACTTTCCAAACGGAGTAATGTTCCATGGCTACTAATCTTGCGTTCATTGCGCACGACGCAGTGAAGATGACTTACACCATTCAACCGGGTGCTTCCACGGCAGATATCCAGGGCCTTCTGAACAGCGCTGAAAAGGGAACGACTTTCTTGTTCGCTGCGGGGACTCACAGGATAACCGATACGCTGGAAGTGGATACCGGCAACATCACGATCAAAGGCGCGGGAGAAGACAAAACGACTCTTCTGTTCGACATGGCGCCCGGCTACGGCATCCATGTGCAGGGCTCCGACGGCAGTTACAACGGAAAACTCTCGGGCGACATATCAAAAGGCGACACCACGATTACGCTGCAAAATGCCTCCGGCCTGAAAGCCGGAGATTTCCTGAAGATCGAGCAGGGAAACACCGATGAATGGTTGAAAGCCAACGGCTATGAGAACGTCGTCGGCACCGACTATCAGGACAAGCTGGCGATCAACGAAACGCTGGTTGAAATCAAGTCGGTCAGCGGCAACACCGTGAGCCTGAAGACGCCGATCACGCACGATATGGATTCGGCGGTGACGACCGTGAAGACGATGAACCTTCTCAGGGACGTCCACCTTTCGGATTTCAAGGTGACTTACAATCTTGGCACACCAGACCCCGACAACTTCGCGAGCGAGGAGCCGCAATGGGAAGGAAAGATCGCCGTCTACATTGAAAAGACTGTCGATGCCGATGTGCAGAATGTCAGCATCATCAACGCTCCCGGTCACAGCATGGAGTTCCGGACGGCGCTGAGCCCGAACGTCAATAACTATCACGCCGACGGTTCGCACAACAAAGGGCCCACCGGCGACGGCTATGGCATCCAGGCGACCGAAACCTATTACGGCACGTTTACCAATCTGGATATCCAGAACACACGCCATGCATTCGTCTTTTCGGCATGGCACACGGAAGTCGGAAATGAAGTCCATATCCTGTCGACCAATCGCGACATCAATTTCCACGGCGGGCCCGACTACGATAACAATGTCGTCGTCGAAAGCGATATCTACCGCAGCGGCGACACGATCTGGCGGCTCGTCAGCCCCGGCGGCAGCCAGCATCCGTTCACCGACATCTATGGCGATAACACCATTGTCTTCGGCGTAGCGAGCGGCGGAGAAAAGCAGGATGAAATCTATGGCTGGGATCTTGGCGCATGGCTCGACGGCGGCGCCGGCAACGACATTATTCATGGCGGTACCGGCAACGACGTGATCCTGTCCGGAAAAGGGTTTGATCTCATCACTCTGGGCGGTGGAAAGGATATCATCGCCTTCCGGCCCGGCGACGGCCGCGATGATATCAGCGGCTTCGGTACTGACGATAAAATCGTGCTCGACAATTTTCTGGACGTAAGCTCTTTCAGCAATGTCGGCATTAGCGGCGCAACCGATACCACGATCACGGTCAACGGCGAGCGGATTGCTATCCTGAAAGGCATAGCGGCAAGCCAGTTGACGGCGGGCAATTTTATCTTCAACGATGATGATTATTTCACGCCGCCCCAGCCCGCCGACTACGATCCCGGAGTCGATCCGGGGCCAGGCCCGGAGCCGGAACCAGAACCGGAGCCGCAGCCGCAGCCTGAACCCGAACCGGAGCCTCAGCCGGGAACCGGCATTACCGCGAACGCAAGTTCAAAAATCGAAACGATTGCGGGAACCACGGGCGGCGATACGGTTTCGGGCTATGCGGGTCAAATCAACACCGGCGATGCCATCAATCTCGGCGCGGGATTTGATACGCTCAAGATATTGTCCGGGTCATGGACGTTCGACAGCAAGCTTTATCAAAAGCTGTCGGGGATCGACCATCTGGATCTGACGGCGCCCAACGACCGGGCCAAGGTCATTCTTGACAAGTCTTTTCTGCAACGGACGGACAAGAGCGAACTGACCATCAGCTTCGGTTCGGACAAGGGCGTGGTGGATGCGAGCGCGCTTGGCGGCGAGTATTCGCTGACATGGCAGGGCAACACCGCGAAGGTAACGCTTAAGTCCTTGCCGCCTCCGGAGCCTCCGCCGGTGGAAGGAAAAATCTACAGCGCCGGTTCAAAGACGGATTCCATCACGGGAACCAGCGGCAACGACACGGTTCAGGCCTATAACAGCCAGCTGAATACTGCCGATAAATACGACATGAAAGGGGGACACGACATACTTCTCTTCCGCTCCGGCAGCGTCGATTTCAACACGGCCAATTTCAAGGGTCTTAAGGGAATCGACCAGTTCAGTTTCAGCGGATCGGTCAAGAAACTCGTCATCGGCGAATCTTTCATGGCCTCAACGGATAAAGGAGTCCTTACGCTTCTCTACGGCGATGGCATCGATCTTCTGGACGCCAGCGGCTTTACCAAAAGCAAGTACGACGTTGTGCTGAAAGGAAAAGGCGATGTCATGCTGTCAGCCAATAACGATGAAGTGATGATCGCCAATGGCACTACCGGAAAAATCGACGGCGGCGGCGGAAATGACCTGCTGTACGGCAGCGACGGCATCGACGTCCTGCGGGGAGGAGCCGGGAACGATGTTCTCAAAGGCGGAAAAGGCGCCGACCAGTTCAGCGGCGGCAGCGGTTCCGATACGTTCCAATACGAAAGCATTCTGGATGGCGGCGATATCATTGCCGACTTCCAGGCCGGCGACAAGCTGGACCTGACGGCGCTGTTCGACGCGAACGGCCTTGGCGCTGCCACGGTGCAGTCCGCTATCGCCGGCGGCTATCTGAAAATCGCAAAGCAGGGCGCCGATGTGCTTGTTTCCTTCGACGCTGATGGCGCGGTGGGAACGGCCCACGCGGCTACGGATCTTGCTCTTCTGAAGGGCGCTGCTCTTCCGGATCCGTCGGCGCTGTTAGTCTGATCGCAGGCATGAGGGATGCAACCTCTACCTCTTGACCCGTAAGCATACGCAGCGTGCTTGCGGGAACCGAAACGGTCTTGCTGGCAAGGCCAACGGCGCAGACAAGGATGATTACAGCGGTGGCATGGACAAGGTGCGAGCTCCACTCATTCCAGCGATGCTCCCATCTTCCAAGGCCCCGCTGTAATTTCGTCTTCTGCCTTGTCCATGACTGGGCATCGAGTCGGAAAAAAATCCATGTCTTCAGCAGCGCGCCGTAAACCTGGTTGTAGTAGAGGAGGAACGGGTAGCGCCAGTTGATCTCCCGCCTTGCCGATAAAAGCATCAGCGACATGACCCAGCGGATAAATCCGGCCCACACGATGTAATAGGCCGCGAATATCATCCCGTATTGCGCCGACAGCATGACGGCGAATATGGGTCCCGCGAGCGTCGTCCACATTGAAATCCTCTGGTCCAGAAACGACCACCACACGAAAAAGGGCATGCGGGAAGTACCGAGATCGAGAATGCGGCCGTTCGTCCGCAGCATGTTGCCGAACCAGCGGCGCATCAGTTGCGTGCTTGCTTTTAAGAAACTGGGATGCGGCGGGCTTTCCATCGTCAGAACCTCGACGTCAGGGATATAAAGCTGTTCCCAGCCTTTGCCAAGAACCCAGTAAAGGCTCGATTTATCGTCGCCGGTCAGAAATTTGAACCGGCCAAGGCGCCAGTGGTCGAGTTGGTCATCCTGTATATGCTGTATGAATTCCGGGTCCGTGACGATGCGCGTCCTGAACATCGACATCCGTCCGGTAAGCGTCATGACCCGGCGCGCGAGAGAAATGGAGCCCATCAGGATATGGCGCTGCGCAAAACGCATATTGTGCCATTCCTCCATGACTTTCGTTCCTTCAAGCTCGCTGATTTCATCGGTGGTAAGCGCGCCAAGGCGGTGATTGAATTTGAAGAACGGCACGCAGCGCCGCAGCGTTCCCGGCAGCAGGACAGTATCGCCATCCATGACGACGGTGACGCTGTCCCAGGCAGGCAGGCAGCGCGAAATCGCCTTGAATCCCTGCGCAAGGCCGGTCCGTTTACCGGTGCCCGCGGCGCGCACTATCCGCAGCGTGATGTTTTCGGAAGGTTTTAAGCTGTTCCATATTTCCTCAAACAGCTGCGCGTCCTGTTTTTCGACCACGGAGGCAACGACCGTTACAGGAATCTTGCAACGCATGGCTTCGGTTATCACCGAGCATATCGAACGAGCCGCTATTTTCACGTCGATCCTGTATACCGTCATCAGGATATAGATTTCGGACGGCATAAGACTTTCTTCATTCCGGCTGACGATGTTTCGCCAGCGTGGAAACACGCGCTTGCGGTATATTAGCGAGCGTACAAAATGGGTAAGCCCCCAGCTGTAGCGCCAAAAAGCCAGAAGCCCGATCCCGGCGATAAACAATTTAGCGCCGGGATCGAAAGCCGTGGACGGAAGCATCCCGGTCGCGATAAAGAGGATTGCCGTATAAACGGCAAATCCCGTTGTCCCGCAGGGAAGCGGTTTCTTGTTATTTTCCGCCGTTATATCCTTCACCAGCAAATCCCCGCGTAAGCCTTGCGTTGTTCGATGGGAGCGTGGAGGCGCACAAGATCGATGATGGGAATATTTTCATCCGTGCGGTCGAGAATGGTCTCGAATTCGCGTGAAGCATTGCCGATGACAAAAATTTCCGTTCCTTTGAGAATATCGTCGGGCGTTTTCACAAGGCAGCGGGCGATATGAGGGATCCCCTTTTCGATATATTCCTTGTTGGCGCCGTTCATGCTCAGAGCCTGCGATACGCAGCTATCGTATATTTTAAGACTGTATCCGCCCTCCAGAAGCTGGTTCGCGAGCGTGACGAGCGGGCTCTCCCGCAGATCGTCCGTTCCCGGCTTGAAGCTGAGCCCCAGCAGGCCGATATTCCGGTGCCCGCTCTTCCAGATCATATCGAAAGCATGTTTGATCTGAAGCTCGTTCGCTTCGAGAACGGAATTGAACAGGGGGGTGGGAAGGCCGCGGTCATTGGCGCTGGTGCGCAGCGCCTTGACATCCTTTGGCAGGCAGGAGCCGCCGAAAGCAAAACCCGGCATAAGAAAGCTCGGCCCCATATTGATTTTGCGGTCTTCAAAAAAGATTTTCATGACCTTATGGCTGTCAACGCCGTGGGCCTTGAGAATATTTCCGATTTCATTGGCAAAGCATATCTTGGTCGCGCGCCATGAATTGCTGACATATTTGACGCCTTCCGCGACACTGACGTCAGTGATCGTCCGCGGCGCATCGATGCCGTCGTAAAGGCTCATGATTTTCTTGCCGGTGTCTTTATCGAGGGCGCCTACAACGATTTGCGTCGGCTTGAAATAATCCTCGATGGCGGTGCTTTCGCGCAGGAATTCAGGGTTATTGCCAAGGCCGAAATCGTCGCCCGCCTTCTTGCCGGATTTTCCTTCCAGAATGGGTCTGATTACATCATTCAGCGTTCCCGGAACCACGGTGCTGCGGACGACGACGATGTGATAATCCTCTTTTTCCTTCAACGTATCGCCGATCTGGCGGCAGATTTCGCGGATATAGGTATAATCGAGCGCGCCGTCCTTTTCGCTGGGAGTCCCTACGCAGATCAGCGACATTTCAGTGTTCATCACGGCGTCATGGTAATCGGTGGTCGCCTTCAGTCGTCCGGCATCCACGCATTTTTTGATCAGCTCATCCAGGCCTTTTTCAACGATCGGGGAGCGTCCTTCATTTATGCAGTCGACTTTGACCTGAAAGGGATCGACCGCGATGATCGTGTGCCCTGAATCGGCAAGGCAGGCTGCCGCTACGGCTCCGACATAGCCGATGCCGAAAATGCTGATCTTCATATTGTTTACTCCTTTAGGGTATGGGTTAGTTAAGCATTCAAAAGAATTTTGAAACTTTTCATTGCAACGCACGTTAGGAAGTAAAGTTCCACCGGGACAATAAAAACAGCTGGTGAAAATGAAGCTGCTGAGTAACGAAAAAAACATCGCCTTATGCATATCGGGCCAGTTCATGCTGGTATTCCTGATGGTATCCGCATTCCTCGCCGGGTTTGCCGTTCATAAATGCCGCAACATGGCCGCGCCCGCGGATATCAAGAGCCTTACGGAAGGGGAGTGGAGCGCTCTTTATGAAGAGGTATTCAACAAATCCCTTCATATTCACGATCCCAGCAAGGATGGCTGGGGCTCTCTGAATTACGCGCTTTTCCATGAAGGCAACGAGGGCGTCCTGATCGGCGACGACGACTGGCTGTTCACCACCGAGGAATTCGAGCTTCAGCAGCAATGGAAAGAAAATTACCGCTACAACACTGACTTTATCCTGGCGGTTCGAAGCTATCTGAAAGCGGCAGGCACTGAGCTTCTGGTCGTTCCTGTTCCGTCGAAAGCGCGAATTTATGAAGACAAGCTGGGCCGCTACGATTACCCCGAATACAAAAGAGGCATCTATGCCGATTTCGTCGGCAATATGAAAGCAAGCGGCATCCCGGTAGTCGATCTTCTGAACGCTTTTAAAAAAAACAGTGCAGCGGAAACGCTGTTCGTTAAAACCGATACGCACTGGTCCCCGGAAGGATCTCATCTTGCCGCCCGGATGATTGGAGAGTACGTCGAAAAGAGCCTCTCCCGTATTCCCTACCAAAAAGTTGAGTTCGTGACGCATATGGAAGGGGAGGTCTTTCACAAGGGAGATCTTCTCCGTTACGTCCCCATGGGATCATGGGAGAAAGTGCCGGGATTTGACGGCGTCAGGCTGGCAAAACTCGAAACTTCAAAGGCCGCTGAAGAGCAGGCCGAATCGCAGAACGTCCTTTTTTCCGACGAAACTCCTCCCATAACGCTGGTGGGCACTAGCTACAGCGCCAATCCGGCATGGAATTTCGAAGGATTCCTTAAAGAATCTTTGCAAAGCGATATTCTGAACGCCGCCGATGAAGGTCTTGGCCCGTTCGAGACAATGAAAAAATACCTGGGCAACAAGGCATATAAAACAGCCCCGCCGAAAATTTTGATTTGGGAAATTCCGGAACGTTATCTTTCTTTCTCCTACGACCTTAAAAGCGATTTTTACAACAAGGAAAGCTGAGTAGAAAAAATGATAAAAAGGATGAACCGGTTAGCGCTGGCTCTCTGCGCACTGATGTTTTTTACGAATTCCGTGCAGGCCGGCCCGGCTGCTACCGAAGATATTACCGGTATTTTTTGCGATGCCATGCAGGATGAGCAGCAATATAACACGTACGGATATGAGTCTTACAAAATGCTCACTCCCGGCAAGGAAGGCTGGATTTTCCGTTCTGAAAGCGATTTCCGCACGGATTTTTCCATCACCGATGAAGCGCTGGATCGCCTTGTAGAACTGAACCGGGCTTTCAGGAAAAGAGGAACGGAACTCGTCATCATCAAGATACCCACCCGTTCCATGATGCATTACGAGTTCCTGACCGAACAGGATCGCAAGAAATATGGCATTGAAAATATCGATGCGGTCTGGAAAAGCTATTGGGATTCAATTGAAAAAATTAAAGGCAAAGGCATCAATGTCGTCGGCATAGACCGCCGCAAACCGGGCGAGCCGTTTTATTATAAAAGGGACCACCACTGGAATCCCGACGGATCGAAATTCGCCGCGCAAAAGCTGGCCGAATATATCAAGGATTTGCCGGCCTATGCTGATGTAAAAAAGATCGAATATAAAACCGCGGATATGGGGTCATACGAATTTGAAGGCGTGTCGAAGAAGGTTTTCTCCCAGCTGTGTAAAACTGTCCAGCCGCCCGAGAACATCCATCGATACGTAACGGAGCGCACCGATACGAGCGCCGCGCAACAGGATTTATTCGGCGAGACCGTCAATCCGGAGATCGTTCTTCTCGGCACCAGCAACAGCACGATGATCCCGTCCTACGCCAATTTCGAGGGATTTTTAAGAGAAGCGCTTGGCGCCGATATATTGAACATGTCAGTTTCAGGCGGCGGCATGGATACGGCGATGATCTCTTACCTTAATTCGCCTTTCTTCCAGGAATCTCCGGCAAAGATAGCGATCTGGGAAATTCCCGGAAACTATGACATTTCCCAGCAAAAAAACTTTTTCCGGGAAGCTGTTCCGGCTGTGTACGGTTCTTGTGAAAAGCCCGTTGAATTCGCCGATGACAATATTATTACCAGTAAAAATCTTCTGATCTTCAACGGAATACGCAAGAAAAAGATCGGAGGAGATGATTACTATCTCAACCTGACTTTCGACGGGCCGGTGGCCAAATCCTTCACCGTGGATATGCGTTACCAGAGCGGCCGCGACAGGTATAAGTTTTATCGCTCCAGCCGCACGCCCAACGATAACCAGTTCTTCCTGGAACTGGTCGACGCCAAAAACCTGGAGAAGGTCGTTCTTTATCTTCCCGCCAGTCTTATCGAGCATAAGCTGGACGCAAAACTATGCAAAAAGAGCACGGGAAGCGGCTTTTTTGCTTCTTTCGATGACGACGGGGAACCAAACTCCCGTGAAGGCGTTAAAGGGCTGTTACATAAACTGAGAACAGCTATAAAGTTTTGATGGGAGATTTAAAGATGAATCAGCTCGCACTGGTTTTAACTGTTATTATGCTAGGCGTTACACCCTTGCAACATCCTATGGCAGCCGATGATACCGGCCTGTATGATCCTGTCCCCCCGGAAGGATCGGCTTTCGTCAGGTTCGTCAGCGACTATGAAATCAGCGGTTCCAAGCCGGTGAAGGTTAACGGCAAAACCTATGATTATCTCGATTACAAGGAAGCATCGAGCTATTTCGTGTTTCCCGCGGGCGATATCAATGCGCAAGTAGGCGAGGCATCGAAAAAATTTCCGGTGGAAGAGGGGCGCTTTTATACCGCAATCCTTGCAGAAAACGGCACCATGAACATCCAGGCGGATCCTGAAAACGACAATCAGGCAAAGGCGCAGATCCTGCTCTATAACCTGAGCGGTCAGGACAATCTCAGTCTCAAGACGGCTGATGGCGCCATCGAGGTCATTCCCCCCGTCGGTCACGGTAAAATGTCCAACAAGCAGATCAATCCGGTAAGGGTTTCCCTCGCCATTTACAACGGCGATAAAAAAATCAAGGACCTTGGCTCCGTCTCGCTGGAGCGCTCGCAATCATACAGCGCCATCCTTGCGAGCGGCGACGACATCAACTGGGTCAAGGCGACGACCAACACGACCCGCTAAATTAAAATTACTATGAGTATCTGTGTCAATATGCCGGGATCAGGATAATAGCCCACCCTGATCCCGGCATGGCATCTGGCCCACCAAAGCAAGCCGGCGGTAATCAATGGTCTTTTCCTCGCTTATATTCCTATTCCTGTTTTTGCCCATCTATATGGCGGTTTACTACGTTACGCCCTTTCGCTGGAAATCCGTCACGATCCTGATCGGAAGCAGCATTTTCTATGCCTGGTGGCGCGTCGATTTCCTGCTGCTGATTATGGGCATCACGGTGTGGAACTATTTCATTTCAAACCGGATTCTCGCGAACGAGGAAACAAGCATGCGCCGGCGGCGCTGGTTGCAGGCGGGCGTCGCCGGTAACCTGATTACGCTGGGAATATTCAAGTATTTCAACTTCGGCTTGGACAGCATCAACGCGGCTCTGGAAGCATCAGGCCTCAATACCATCGAGGCGCTGCGCTTTATCCTGCCCATCGGCATATCGTTCCACATATTCCAGTGCATCAGCTTCCTGATCGACATTCACCGCAAGGATGCTGTTCCGCCCAAGAAAATCAGCGATTTTCTTGCCTTCATGACCCTGTTCCCGCAACTGATCGCAGGACCGGTTCTGCGATACAAGGATCTTGCCGAACAGTTCACTTCGCGCATCCACAGCTTTGACATGTTCTCCCGCGGCGCCTACCGCTTTATGCTGGGCTTTGCGAAAAAAGTCCTGATCGCGGATACGGTCGCGGATCTCGTCGACAAGTCATTTGCCCTTGAATCGCCAAGCATGGCGGATGCATGGCTGGGCGCATTCGCTTATACGGTTCAGCTTTATTTCGACTTTTCCGGCTACAGCGATATGGCGATCGGCCTTGGCATGATGATGGGTTTTCGTTTTCCCGAAAACTTCAACCATCCGTATATAAGCCGTTCCATCACCGAATTCTGGCGGCGCTGGCATATCAGCCTTTCCGCGTGGCTGCGGGATTACCTGTACATCCCTCTGGGCGGCAACCGTAAGGGGACCGCGCGCACCTACATCAACCTGCTTCTGACGATGCTCCTGGGCGGCCTGTGGCATGGCGCCAACTGGACCTTTATTATCTGGGGCGCATGGCATGGCGGCATCCTCGCCACTGAGCGCGCGCTGGGCTGGGATAGTAAAAGGCCGGAGCGGGCGCCGGCGGCATGGTATCTGGGGCAGGGGGCAAAGCTTGCGCTGACATTCTTCCTTGTCATGCTGGGCTGGGTTATGTTCCGCGCGGAAAACGTCGCCAGGGCTCTTTCCTTCTACCGGGCAATGTTCAGCGCTCCTGCGGGCTTCAGCGAGGCTATGGACTGGCAGATCACAGGTTCGGCCGTGACGGCGCTGCTGACAGGTTATATCCTTGTTGCAGCAGTCCCGCTCTGGGAAAAACTGACCGGGGGCAATTTAAAGGAAACGAGAAACCCGTTCATCCAGACTCTCATGATCGTCCTCTTCCTGCTTGCGGTAATCAAGCTGAGCGCCAAAAGCTATTCGCCGTTTTTGTATTTTCAGTTTTAGGAAATCCCTCTCCCGCCGGGAGAGGGAAGGATTGCGAGCTGTCAATCCGACAGTGGTTTGTCCTGTTGCGGCAGGCGGCAAATCTGAACGCTCAAATCGACCGGCCTCGCGTCCTTGGGCATGATGACCGAGATTTTTTTGATCTTGCTGTCATTGACCGGGAACAGCGTATAGAACTCGCCGTCTGCGGCGGCGCGCTCGGAACGCTCGAAATTCTGGCTTTTCGTTCCGCTGTTTTCATACAGGAAATCGACCTTGAACTTATCGCGGACCGGTTTGGAAAAAGTCAGGCGCATGTACATGTCCTGCCCGATTGCAACTTGTTCCGGCGCGGGAAATGAAGCAGGCTGCAGCGATGATTTAGCCTCGTCTTCGAACAGGGTCGTCGAGCCGCCGGGCAGGCTTGCCAGAGACTTCTCGTAAACCGGAGCGGAACAGGCGCCGATGGCGGCGGGAATGACCTGGTTGAAAAGCTTGTCGTCCATGACATTGAGATCGTAATATCCCGGAACCTCCCAGATCACGACCTTTGGCTTGCCGTTTCTGAAGTGATCGGAATTCACATAGGTCATGATCCCCGTATCGATGCCGGCGCCGATATAGGAAAGGTTCATAATATCCGTCGAAAGATAATCTTTAAGAAATCCTTCAAAATTGGCTTGCGATGAGGCGTTGACGCTGTTGCTGGTTCCCAGCAGAACGATCTGCGGTTCTGAGCCTTGATTTTCGCCGAAAAGATCGTCGGAGCTCTGTACGGGATTGGCGGACGCGGTGATGTATTGAGGCACCGTTTCCTTGGGAAGATTGGTATTGCAGATTTTTTTGAAAGCTTTCTCGAACGTGCTCTCATATTCGATCGGCGTTTCTTCCGTTGTGGCGTAATCGATTTTTTCTATCTGGGAATAGAGCGGGATTGATTTTATGAATTCCGCGATTTTTGTCGCGGCCACGTTAGCGCCGGAAGCCGTCCAGTGGTGATCGCGTTTGTAGAAGAAATCCGGCGTGACTTCGTTGCGCCCCAGGCCGATTATGCGGATGCCCTTGTTCTGAAGATCGGTAATGCCCGCTTCGTATTTGTCCCATGCTTCAGAAGCATTTTTCAGGCCGTATTTTTTTTTGTCCTTGCGGAACAGCTTGTCATAGTGGGCAAGCCCGCGCACGGGCGGCATCAGCATGACCAGCTCCGCGTTATGCATGCGGAATGCATTTTGAAGCGTCAGAAGGTAATTCAGCGTTTTATCGTTTATTTCCCAGTCTTTCCGGAAGTCATTCTCTGTCCGGAAAACCCAGCCGTCCTTGCCCGGTATCAGGATGCTGTAATGCTCCATTTTTTTCTGCTCATAGACTTGCTGATTGGCAAGATCCGGGCAGAACGATTCGCTTAGCTCATTGCGTTCAAAGCCGTATGTGTAGGCCAAGGCGCCGCCGCCCAGAAAAAGCCCGGCCACGGTGGTCAGCAAAATTTTACGTACGGACATGGTATACCCTCTCTTGTCGTTCTGAATGTTTATGCCGCTAAATCGATCTTTTGATCGTAAGCTCCTATCTCCTTGAATGACGACAGCGTACCGTCCAGTTCCCTGAACATGCCTTTCATGCCGGTCTCGGAGACGGGGCTTTCCACGACAACGACAAGGCATGGTTTGTTGGAAGACGCCCTGACGAGTCCCCATGTGCCGTCTTCTAACACGATGCGGGCGCCGTTGACCGTCATGATCTCGCTGATCTTCTGGTTCATGATCTTTTCGCCATTTTTCATTTTTTCCCTGTAATGACCGATAACGCGGTCGACGATTGCGTATTTCGCTTCATCGGGGCAATCGGGCGACATGCTGGGCGAACTCCATGTCCGGGGAAGCGTCTTGCGTACATCGGCCAGCGTCATTGTCTCATGACGGTCCATCATCCGGCAGATCATGATCGCCGACAGTACGCCGTCATCGTATCCCCGCCCGACAGGGCTGTTAAAAAAGAAATGCCCGCTTTTCTCAAATCCCGCCAGCGCATTGAGCTCATTTACCCGGCGTTTGATATAGGAATGACCGGTAATCCAGTAATCCGTCTTGGCACCGTTTTTAGCGAGAATGGCATCGTTTTTATAAAGGCTGGTCGATTTTACATCGGCGACAAACCGCCCGCCGCCATGTTGCGCGGAAAGATCGCGGGCAAGCAATACACCCATCTTGTCGGCAAAGATTTCTTCGCCGGTATTATCGACGACGCCGCAGCGGTCGCCGTCGCCGTCAAAAGCAAAGCCGATATCCGCTCCTGACTCCAGGACTTTGTCGCGCAGAGCGTGCAGCATCGCCATGTCTTCCGGGTTTGGGTTATGCCGGGGGAAGTTATAATCAAGCTTGCAATCCATCGGCACGACTTCGCAGCCGATCATCTCAAGCGCTACGGGCGCATAAATTCCCGCGGTCCCGTTGCCGCAGGCTACAACAACTTTCAGCTTGCGCTTCAGCGGGCCGCCTTTAGCGAGGTCCACGAGATAACGGCTGCGCATGTTCGCGATGTGAATATAGCGGCCGCCTTCGCGGGATTTGTAAGTCTTCTGAAGCGCCATTTCCTTGAGCTGGCTCATTTCACCGGGGCCGAAAGTAAGGGGGCGGTTAACCCCCATCTTTACGCCCGTCCAGCCGTTTTCATTATGGCTCGCCGTAACCATGGCGACGGCGGGGCAGCCGAGATCGAACTGCGCGAAATAAGCCACGGGCGAAAGCGCAAGGCCGATATCGTGAACGCGGCATCCCGCCGTCATAAGGCCGATGATAAGCGCGTGTTTTATATACGCGCTGTAAGAGCGGTAATCGTGACCGGCTACGATGTCCGGACTTTGCCCGCTTTCATGCAGCATTGTTCCGATACTCATGCCCAGCGCCTGCATGCCGCGCAGATTGATCTGCTCCGGAAAACGCCAGCGCGCGTCATATTCCCGGAACCCCGTAGGTTCGATCAGGATCTCGTTTTCATAGGCCTCGGAATTGGGCGTGACGGGCATGATTGTTCCTTCTGAAAATATTGAAAAAAGCTTTACTTTTGGCTTGGTCAACGCTTTTGCGGGTGAATAGTTCCATAAAAATTATTGGGAAAAAGCATGGGGTAAGGCCGTTTATAGAGGGAGATAACCGCAGAGCAGGATAAAGGACATGAAGATAGCCCAGCAGCTATATCCGTCAGATTCAGGATTCAAGAGAAATCTTCAATACAAAACCATACAGCGCATAGGCGCGCATCGGAGGTGGTATGCCTTAGAAGGCGTTGTCTTTATCGTTTTCGGAATTCTCGCGATGCTGGCCCCGGGCCTGACGGCGCTGGCCGCGAATTTCACGGCCGGGATATTGTTGCTCGCGGGAGGAATTCTAAGGCTCCTGAACGGCTTGCAGTTTCATTATAGCCGCGGCTGGAGAATAGCATCGGGCATTGCGATGGCGCTTGCGGGCGGCGCGATGATGTACTGGCCCGCGGCGGGAACGCAGAGCCTGATAATCTGTATCGGCTTTCTTCTTATCGCCGAAGGCATGGTGCAGATTTCGATGGCGATGACATATCGATCTTCGCGCGGCTGGGGATGGCTTTTGTTTTCGGGATTTGTTGCCATCGTACTGGGCGCGATTTTGCTTGGCGCGGGGCCGGGCGCGGGAATGATCGTTACTGCGTTCATCATCGGGCTCAGCCTGTCGATTTACGGCATGTCCCTGACGCTCCTGGCTTTGGGAACCAGAAAATAGGGAGAAGCTTCATGGCCTCCACACATCAGGACAAGGCAAGGGAAACGATGGTCTCCCGCCATATCGCCCAGCGCGGCATCAGGGACGATGTCGTTCTGGACGCCATGCGCAGCGTTCCGCGTGAGGCCTTCATGAGTGAAGAAAATGCTTCCATGGCTTACGCCGACAGCCCCGCGCCCATCGGATGCGGGCAGACGATTTCGCAGCCCTATGTCGTGGCGATGATGACGCAGCTTGCGGAATTGAAACCTGAAGATAAAGTGCTCGAAATAGGCACAGGCTCAGGTTACGGCGCAGCCGTTCTCGCCAGCATAGCGCGCCATGTCTTTACCACGGAGCGCCATGAGAAACTGGCTGCCCGCGCAAAGTCCGTCCTGAAAAGCCTGGGATACGGCAACGTTACGGTTCTGCGGACCGATGGTACAAAAGGCTGGCCCGATGAAGCGCCTTACGATGCAATCGTCGTGACGGCGGGCGCGCCGTCGGTGCCAAAGGCGCTGAAAGATCAGCTTGCCATCGGCGGCCGCCTTGTCATTCCCGCGGGACCAGACCAGAGGCGGCAAGTGCTTTACCAGATCATTAAAACGGCGGAGGACGAATTCATGACCCATGAATACGGCCATGTGGCCTTCGTCCCGCTGATCGGCGAACAGGGATGGCGCGAAAAAGCGCAAGCGGCCCCGGTGACGCGCGGCCGTGTAAAAGAAACGAAGGGGCGGGAGCCAACAGCGGACATCCTGCGCCGGGATGCCGAGCTCATTCCCGATCCCGACAGCCCGCATTTCGGCCAGTTTTTCGACCGGCTGGGGGATGCCGATATCGTGCTGCTGGGGGAATCAACGCACGGCACCGGAGAGTTCTATCGCGCCCGCGCGGCTATCACGCAGCGCCTTATTCTCAATCACGGATTCAATATCGTCGCGCTGGAAGCGGACTGGCCCGATGTCTCCATAATCGACGGCTATGTAAGAGGTCTTCCAAAACCCGATATCGGCATGGCCGGTTTCTCGCGCTTCCCCGAATGGATGTGGCGGAATGAGGAATTCAGAATGTTCATAAGCTGGCTGAAAAAATACAACGGCCGCCAGGAAAATATCGATGACAAGGTAGGAATGTATGGCCTCGATCTCTATAGCATGAAAGCGTCTATGAACGCTGTAGTCAGCTTTCTTGACCAAAAAAACGGAGAGCTCGCGGATGTGGCGCGCCGCCGCTACAGCTGTTTCGACCCATGGGCGGAAGATCCTGCTTCTTACGGCCAGACGGTTCTCACCGCCGGATTCATGAGCTGCGAGCGGGGGGCGGTGCGCATGCTCATGGACCTGATGAGCGAGCGCGACATTTATGTGGACGGGTTCAGGGACAATCTTCTCGATGTGACCCGCAACGCGGAACTTGTCGTCAATGCGGAGAAATATTACCGCCTGATGTATCTGGGCCTTGCTGAATCGTGGAATTTGCGCGACCGGCATATGTTTAACACGCTCCGCGCCGTAATGAAATCGCGCTGGCCCAAGGCGAAGGCTGTGGTCTGGGCGCATAATTCCCATGTGTGCGACGCGCGCGCGACGGACATGGGAACGCTGCGCGGCGAAATCAGCCTCGGCCAGCTTTGCCGCGAAAATTTCGGCGACCGCGCCCGGCTGATGGGGTTTGGAACAGCGCAGGGAGAGGTTATGGCGGCGTCCTATTGGGGAGGGCCTGGCGAGACATCTCCTCTTCTCGGCCCGCTGCCGGGCAGCCATGAGGCGCTCTGGCAGAAAACCGGAATGGATCGCGCCCTTCTCGATATGACCCGGCCCATCGACACGGCATTGCGGGCAACGCTGAAGGCGGAGAGGCTGCAACGCGCCATCGGAGTGGTTTATCGCCCCGAATCGGAAAGAGGCAGCCATTATTACCACGTCTCGCCCGCGCTGCAGTTCGATTATTACGTATGGTTTGAAAAGACGAACCCGGTCACGCCCTTACCTGTCGTGCCGGAGACAGGCGGCGCCGAGACTTATCCGTTTGGCCTGTAAAATTTCACGCGGCGCGTCTCGCTTTTGCGGAGATACGGGCGATCAGTTTTTTTACAACCAGCGGGGCGGACGCCGGGTTCTGGCCCGTAATGAAAGGCCCGCTTTCAATGCAGAAAGCTTTTCCCGGTCTGGTGGCTTTAAAATTCGCGCCTCTTGCGCGCAGCCTGCTTTCAAGGAGGAAGGGGACAATATCGTCTTTTTCGGTTTCCCGTTCTTCCTGATTAGTGAAGGAATTTATTTTATGGTCCTGCACAATATATTTATCGTGGAATGTCACATTCACCAGCGCCGCGGGCCCATGACACACGGCGGCGATGGGCTTTTCCATCTGGTACGCTTCGCGCAGAAGTTTTTGCAGATGGTCGTTGTCGGGGAAGTCCCACATGGTCCCATGCCCGCCGGGCAGGTAAATCGCGCTGAAGTTTTTTATATCGTGAACGCCGGCCGGCAGTGTATTGCCGAGCTTGTACATGGCTTCCATGTCGTTAAGGAACCGGGATACGTTCGGCGGATTTCGCTCCCTGTTGATGCGGTTGACTGAAGCAGGATCCGCGGGAGGCAATCCTCCCTTGATCGAGGAAAGCTCCACCTTTATCCCCGCTTCCTGGAGAAGATAGTAGGGCGTTGCGACCTCATCGAAATGGAAACCCGTAAGCGTTCCCGTATTTCCAAGATGTCTGTGAGATGACAATACAAATAGCACTGATTGATCGCCGTCCATGGAAATCTCCTTCTCAACGCATATGCTTGAGGCATCAAAAAGTTCCTGCGCCGCCTGAAAACAGGAACAAAAAATATGAAAGATCGTTTGCTAGCCGGACATCCGGACAAAAGGAGACAGACATGAAACAACGCATATCCGCAGAGCGCAGGGAAGGGCGGTCGCCCATGGCATGGTGGGAAAACGCATTCCCCTTGCAGCAGGAAATGACGAAGATATTTTACGGCCTGCCGGCGGCATTCGCACCGCAGATGAACGACATGTTCAGTTTCCGCCCGATGCTGGCGAACTGGTGGGGAAGCGAATTCAAGGTTCCGAATGTTGATCTCGTCGAAAATGACAACAGTTTCGTCGTCAAGGCGGAACTGCCCGGCGTCGAGGCGAAGGACGTAAGCGTTTCGATTGCGGATCGTTCTCTCACTGTCTCGGGAGAAAAATTTGAAGAGAAAGAAGCAGGCGATGAAACATATCTTTGCCGCGAATGCATGAGCGGATCATTCAGCCGCACACTGGCCCTGCCGGAAACGGCTGACCTTGCCGACGCGCAGGCGTCTTTTGAGAACAATGTGCTGACCGTTACCGTTCCCAAAAAGAACGGCTCAGGCCGGAAGGTGCGCCAGCTTGAGGTCGGCAACGGCAGAAAAGAACATGATGACGGTAACGGCAGGACTTCGTCCCGGCGCGGGCGGCGAAGAAAACCGGCGGGCGCATACCGCCGGCAGACGCGGCGCGGGTGAAAGCCTCGGTTCAGCAGGTTACGGACTCGGATGACCTAACAGGCGCTCGATATATTCCTTCTCCTCAGGCGGGCGCTCCGTTTCGCCTTCGCGCTTACGCAATTCTTTCTGGATCTCGCGGGCGCGGGGGCCTTCGTCATCGACGATAATGCCTTCTCCCTCCGGCGTAAGATCGGGCCTGCGCCCCAGCGGGTTCATTTCACCTTCATTGACCTGCTGGCGTTGTCCTTGTCCTTGCTGCATGCCCTTTCCGGACTGCTGCCCCATCTGCTGCATTTGCTGCATCATCTGCTCGGAAAGTTCGTTTTGGGCCTGCTGCATGTCCTGGATGGCGCCTTGCTGGTCGGGCGGCGCCTGACCCGGTTGCCCCTGTCCAAGCTGCTGGCCGGCCTGCCCCATCTTCTGCTGCCCCTGTTGCATGCCCTGTGATTGGCCGCCCATCTTCTCAAGCTGCTTCATCATCTGCTGGAGCTGCTCCTGCAATCCCTGCTGCTGCTTGCTGAGCTGCTGATTTTTCTGCATCTGTTGCATCAACTGCTCGAGCATCTGTTGCATCTGCTGCTGGCTCTGTCCTTGGCCTGGACCTTGTTGTTGCTGCTTCAGCATCTCTTCGAGCTGCTTCTTCAACTGCTCGATCAGGTTCTGCATCTCCTGCTGCTGCTGTTGTTGCTGCTGTTGGTCCTGCGGCTTCTGCTCTCCTTGCTGCTGCTCTTGCTGCTCCTGCTGCTTTTTGACGAGTTGCTGGAGCATCTGGATAATGCTCTGTGCGTCTTTCGTCATATCGCCCAGTTCTTTCTGGCTGGGATCGGGATGGACCTTGAGCGTTTCATCGACGCGCGTCTCAAGCCCGTCGACCTGTTCCTGAAGCCCGTTGAGTTCCTGCAGGTTCTTGCCTCTCGTTTCTCCGTTTTGCAGGCTTTCCTGCTTCATCTGCTCGATGATCTGCTGCAGACGCTCGCGCGCGGCTCCGAAATGCTCTTCGCGGGGAGCAGGGGCCGGAACAGGTACAGCCTGCGCAAGAACCACAAACGGCTGCTCGCCGTCGTACGACGCAAGCTGAAGCATCGGCGTGAACTCCTGCCGGAATCCCTGTTGTTCCACCGGCGCGCCCAGCAGGCGCTCGATCTTTTCAAGCTCCTCAAGTTTGTCGGCATTGGCGGGAGACGGATCCTGCTCTATAAGCTGGCGCAGGACGCGCGCGGCGTCCCTCAGCTGATCGACGTCGGGCGCGGGCTGCGTCCGCTCCAGTTCCTCGGCGGCCTGCTTGCTGCGCTGTCCGGCTTCCTGCTCTTTTTGCGCGGCCTCGCCGATAGCGCCCTCGATCTGCGTCAGAAGTTCTTTCAGTTGCTCGGGAGTAAGCGGCGCGGCTTTCTGCTGCTTCTCCTTCTGCATCTCCTGCAATTTCTTCATCATCTCCTGGATCTTGTCGGTCGCAGACTTCGCCTGCTCCTGGGACATTTCCTCGCCTTGTTCCTGCATCTCCTGGCTTTGCTGGCCCATCTGCTGCTGTTCCTGCTGCATCTGCTCCAGCTGCTCGGCGTTCTTCGCGGCTTTTTGGGCGGCTTCATCCAGCATCTTCTCGACATCCTGTATCATTTTGTCGAGTTTATTCTGTGAATCCTTGCGCTCCTGCTCGCTCATCGGCTGGCCGTCCTGCTGGCGCTTGTCGATGTCCTTTACGGAGTCGCGCAGTTCCTGCTGCATTTCGTCGATCTTGTCGCGCTTCGGCTGCATTGCCGGCGCTTTTTCCATCTCCTGCAAAGCCTGATCAAACTGCTCCATGGCCTCGCGCAGCTGCTGCTCGTCCATCGGCATCGCGTTTTGCTCTTTGGCGATGTCCTTCATTTCCTGAGCCATCTTCTCAAGATTTTTCTGCGCTTCGCGGCGCTCGTTCGTATTCATGTCCCGCGGTTCCTGCATCGGCCCGGGGGATTTCTTTCCGATATTTTTCTCCTGTTGGGATAGTTTGCTCCCAAGCGCGTTCATCTGTTTTTTCTGCTGCTCCGAGGCGGGCGTTTTCTTCAACTCATCCAGCGTTTCCTTCAGTTGTTGCGCCGCCTGTTTCAGCTGTTCCTGACTCATCGTCTGGTTTTGCTGCTGCTGCCGGTCAACGTTTTTCATTTCCTTGGCCGTCTGTTCGAGCTGCTGCTGCGTTTCCGCGCGCTCCTGCTCGCTCATCGGCTGGCCTTGCTCTTTCTTTTCGGCCATTTTCTGCTGCTGTTCGCCGACCTGCTTCTGCATGTCATCGATTCTTTCCCGGGTCTTTTCAGTCTCGGGGCCGGGCTCCTGCTGTTCGCGCTGCTCCATCTGTTCGAGCGCTTCCTGCATCTGTTCAGCGGTCTCCTGCAGTTCCTGTTCGCCCATCGGCTGGCTCTGCTGGCCCTGCTGCTCCATTTTCTCCTGCATCTGCTGGGCAGGGGACTTGCCTTGCGGCTGCTGCTGTTGCTGCGCCTGCTCCTGCATCTCTTGCAGTTTCTGCTCCTGCGGGCTTTTCTCGCGGCCGGATTGCTCGTGATTCTGCTGGGCCTGCTCCTTCATCTTCTGCTGGAACTGTTCGGCCTGTCTTTTCATTTCTTCCAGGGACTGCTCGCTCTGTTGCTCTCCCTGTTTCATGTCCTCGGTGGATTGCTCCAGCTGCTCAAGAAGCTGCTGGTATTGCTCATGATCCAGCGCAGGCTCAATCTGCTGCTCGGTCTCTTCGAGAAGCTTTTGCTGCTCCTCGATCATTTTCTGCAGCTTGTCCTTCATCTCCTGCATCTTGCGCAGATTTTCCATCTGCTTTTTCATCTGCTCCTGCTGCTGGCGCATCTGCTCCGGCGTCATGGGCTGTTGCTGCCCCTGCTGCTGTTGCGGCTGCATATCCTGCATCTGCTCCTGCATCTGCTGCATCATTTCCCGCATCATCTGTTCCATGAGCTCAGGGTCGAGTTGTTCAAGATGCTCCTTCATCTTTTCCATCTCTTCCATCATCTTGCGCTGCTCTTCGAGCATCTCCTGCATCTCTTTGAGCTCTTCCTGGCTCATCTCGGGATTCTGCTCGGCTGCCTGCTGCTGCTCCTTGAGATACTCTTCCATCGCCTGCTGCGCTTCCTTGGTCAGGCGCTCAAGCTCTTCCAGCGATGCGCCTTCTTCCAGCGCCTTGCGCAGGGCTTCCTGCGCCTCGCGCAAAGCGCGCTCCGCGGGCGTCAACTGGTCTTCCTCAAGCTCCAGCATCACGTCCCACATCAGGGAGACGGCCATGAGCAATTCGGTATCGCTGGTTGCCCCCGTAAGAACGGTATGGATTGTACGCAGCGCAAGATAGATTTCCGGCGTGATCGTTTCTGCCGTCTGCTGGTTGATAATGAATTCAAGCTGGCTCGCGACCTCGTCAGCCTGATTGGCATCCTTCATGGTGCAGCGCAGTTCCTCAAGCACCCGGGCAACCTGGTTGGTGAATTCGCGTTTGGGGATCGTCACCATGATCGGGGCGCTGGCGCCTTCCTGCTTCGCCCTGTCGCGTCCCACAATTTCCAGCGGAACGGTCTGTCCCGGCAGACAGGGCAGGGTCTCCATCTCCGCGGGGAGCGTAAACTGGCCGCGCGTTTCGGGCGGCGGCTCTTCGGCGGCCGCTGAAAAGGATATGCCCAGTGCGATTGTGGCGCCCGCGATAGCCGAAACGAGGCGTGAAGAAGTTCTTGCTGCCAAAGCCGTTCCCCCTGACTTGAGTTGCAATTTTTAATTATTAAAAACTATCTCTATATAAACATAACACCCATATCAAGGACTTTTTCAGGCTGGCCATCGCTCTCAAATCCATGTAAGCCTTAAACCCGGATAATGAGCGAACCATGAGCGATAATTCCCCGAAAAGCAGCTTTCTCGATGAGCAGGACGATGGTGGGCACCAGGGCCTGTTCGCCCGCCTGCGCTTTTATTTTCTCGCCGGAGTTTTCGTAACCGCGCCTATCGGAATTACCATATATCTAACCCTGATTTTCCTGAACTTTGTAAACAATCAGGTCACTTCTTTGATTCCGCCGCAATACGATCCCTTCAACCAGCTTCATGCCTTGCCGGGGATCGAGCTTATCAAGCCTCTCGTGTCCCTGATCGTGGTCGTGGCGTTCTTCGTCGTGATCGGCTGGTTCGCGCGGAATTTCCTCGGCCGGATGATTTACCGGATTTTCGAGTACGTCGTCGAGCGGATGCCCGTCATCAGCAGCATCTATTCCGCCACCAAGCAGATTTTTGAAACCATCATGGCGAGCAAGTCGCAGGCTTTTAAGGATGTGGTGGTTTTTGAATACCCGAGGCAGGGCGTCTGGACGATGGGCTTTGTCACCGGAACGGCGCTCGGCGATATGCAGGATCTTGCGAGAGGGGATGAACTGGTCAGCGTTTTTCTGCCCACCTGTCCCAGCCCGACCAACGGAGTCCTTTTATTCTTGCCGCGAAAAAGCCTGACCGTGATGGACATGACCGTGGAGGAGGGGTTCAAGATGGTCGTCTCGTGCGGAATCGTCACTCCGCCGGAGAAAGATAAACAGGCGAAAAAGTCTTAGGGATTCTTGGGTTCGGCTCTGGGCGTACCGTCAGCATTGAAGTTGACGGAGCGGGGCTGTCCCGGGCGGGCCTGGGGCGAAGTGACGCCTTCCTTGTCCATCATCCTTACCATTATATTCTGCTCATCCTCGCTAAACCGGCCTTTAAATATTGTTTTTAATCCGCTGCGCGAAGCTTCTTGCTTGCGTATCACTTCATCTCTGAAGCTCTTGTACCGGTCTTCCGCGATCCCCATCGAGCTCAGCTCAATTTTAATGTGATCTGGAACTGCTTCGTTGAAAATACTTCTCAGTCCTCCCGGCGGCGGGGGTGCCGAAGTAGAAGCAGAAATCGCTTTGCCATCAAGACCTACTTTATTCTCCAGATGGTATTCGCTTAACAAACTCTTTTTGTCGGTATCATTCGTCGAGTTCCAAAACAATTCCAATTGCGCATCGGTTTTTAATGCTTGCAGTTCTGGCGTACGGCTCCGGTGAGTGTGTAATGCAGCCAGCAGCTCCGGATGCAAATTGCTCGGAGGCGGGGACGCGGATTCCGGTCTCGGCGGCGGAGTTTTCGCTTTGCCATCCAGACCTATTTTTTGATCCAGACCGAGCGCCTTTAGAATAGAATTTTTCCCGGCATCGTTTTGCGCAGCCCAAAGTTGTTCCAACGCCTTATCATCCGTCTTGCCTTTGAACTTCGTTTTGCTCAGATGTTCGCGCAACCTGGTTGTCAACTCAGGATCCAGTCCGCCTGACGGGGGAGCAGGTGGAACAGGCCCAGGTGGAACAGGCGCGGGAGGTGGCGCACCGGCCTGTTTCGGCGTTGCCAATGCGCCATGAAACTCCTGCCAGAGGTCTTCGACCTTCGGTCCGCCCTGTCCCAGCGGTTTCCCTTGCAGATACTCATCGGCCGCCTGCTGGAGTTGCGGGTTCACATTCGCAACTTTCAGCCCGAGGGCAGTTACGGCGATCAAAAGAAACAGCTTTTCCTCATCGGAGCCGACAAGACTGACGCCCTTCTCTCTCATGTGCTTGTTGGCCTTCGCGGCGAGGGCCATAGCGAACGCCTGCATTATTTTGGATGACGCATCCGGCAGGCTTTTAAAGTCGGACTCGACCTTGTTTTTCGTGATGACCAGGTTTTTTACCCGCTTTGGCGGCGCAAGCGGCAGCTCGGCATGGAGGGTGTCCTTGGAATTTTTTGGCGCGGGCTGGCCGGGGGCCGCCTCGAATTTATCCACCCAGGTGAGCAGGGGAGGAAGCTGTTTCCGGCTCAACTTCCTGACAATCCAGCGTCGCTGATCCTCCTGCGCCCTGAAATAGCAATCATCCGGTTTCTGGCCGTAGACGCGGGCCAGTAACTCCCTGAAAGCGCGGCCCTCCGGGTTCTCGTCCGCGAGGGCTTCGGGGTCGTTCAATACAATACCGGCCATGACAGCTCCTTAATTCGATAGGTACCAATAATACACATATTCCTCTAATTTTTCAACAATTATGGGAATTATTGATCTGTGCCGGAATTCAGTAGTTTGTCCGTTGGATAATAAAAAACATTCCGGCCCTGCCTTTTCTTATGCAGCAGCCTTGCCTCTTCCATGATTTTAAGGTCTTTTACGGCTGTGGCGGGGGTTACGCCATATATGCGGGAGAGGGCAGTGATATTGGTCCGGTCCTTCGGCTTCGACTGGAAATGATGGATCAATTCGATCTGGCGGGTGTTGAAGTCGGGGAAGTTGGAGAACAGCTTCGATCTGTCTTCCGATTTGCTGAGTTGCTCCGCCAGATATTCCTCAAAATCTTTCCGGGCCAGCTCGATTTGCCGCATGTTGTAGTCAATGAAATAGGTCAGGTCGTTATCGTCTTGTTCGCTATAGATATAAGACCACGCATATTGTTTAGGCGATTTTTTGATACGGGTGGAAACGGGAATATAGGCAAAGGCCCAATAGCCATTGTGTAGCAAATACCAGTAAAACAAAGCGCGGGCCATACGACCGTTGCCATCGAAAAAGGGATGTAGAAAACCAATCCAGAAATGCAGGGCAATAGCTTTGATGACAGGATGCATGAAATCTCCCATCTCGAATTTGTCATTGGCCCAATCGATCAACCAAGACATTTGTTCTTTAACAAACTCAACCGGAGGAGGAATATAGGCGACTTTGTCCTCTAAATCAGAACCGACTTCTATATATTCTTCCGGCAAGCGGTAGCGTCCGGCTTGGTCGGGTTTGTCCAGCGTATCGCGAGTAAGCATTTCATGGAGATCAAGAAGAGTTTGTTCATCCAGATTCCGGTTTTTTAAATTTTCTTCGATATATTGAATGGTTTTGTAGTTATTATAGATCATACGCTCGCTGTTGTTTGCCGGAGTGCGGCCTTCTTTAATCATTTTCTTTGCTTGCTCTCTTGTCGTGTGCGCGCCTTCAATTTGCGCCGAAGCAATGGATTCTTCGATCAGGCTGCGAGATAGATGTCTTCTTTTTTCCTCTTCGCTCATAATGTTGGTATCAACCAGATTTAAAAGCCGTCCGCCTAAATTGGTTTTATCAATGTCGTTCAATAGCCGTTCGTAATGTCTTAAATTACTCCATTTAAAACTTCCTCCTTCAGGGGTGCGTATGGGTGTATCTCTTCCGCGCCAGCGTTTTAATTTTACGTATTCCCAAAAAGTAATGGCGCTGATCTCCTTCGGAAGCCAGTTTTTTCTCTTAATCTCCTTCCAAGATAAATATTCAGGATATTCTGTTTTTTGCACAGCATTTTCAAGGCTTTGCAGGCCACCTTCAATATTGAAGATGGAACTGGAAATTTCCTTCATGTAATCCGTATTTCTTGGCGGTTTTTCAATTTTTATGAGTTCGCCAGCCATAGTATCACCACAGTTATAATTTTAATGATATTATAACTATGATATAACAATGAGGGTTAAATGACAATTAAAATTATCAGCAAATTATAACTGTCCTATAACTATCCCGACCGCAGATACTGTATCGCCTGGTCCCGCTCGAACAGGTAAAGCAGGGTTCTCAAAGCTTTGCCGCGCTCCCCGCTCAGATCCGGGTCTTTATCCATGATAAGCCTCGCATCGTCGCGGGCGGCGGCGAGGAGTTCGGCGTGGGCGGGGAGTTCGGCGAGCCTGAATACCGGCAGCCCGCTCTGCCTTGTGCCGAGGATTTCCCCCGCCCCGCGCAGTTCCAGATCCTTCTCGGCGATGATAAAACCGTCCTCAGTATCGCGCATGATCGACAGCCGCTCCTTCGCCGTCTCGCCGAGCGGCCCCGCGTACATCAGGAAGCAGAACGACTTGTCCGCGCCGCGCCCGACCCGCCCGCGCAACTGGTGCAGTTGGGAAAGGCCAAAGCGCTCGGCGTGTTCTATCACCATGATCGTCGCTTCGGGCACGTTGACCCCGACCTCGATCACCGTCGTGGCGACAAGAATATCGAGATCGCCCCCCGCGAATTTCGCCATCACGGCGTCTTTTTCATCCGGCTTCATCCTGCCATGGACGAGTCCCGCGCGGTCGCCGAACCGCGCCTGCAGGATTTCATAGCGCTCGTCCGCCGCCGCAAGGTCGATCAGTTCCGACTCTTCCACGAGCGGGCAAACCCAGTAAGCGCGCGCCCCTGTCCCGATCTGCCGCGCGAGGCCGTCGATCATCTCCTCGATATGCTCCTGCGCGATCAGGCGCGTATCGACCGGCTTGCGTCCCGGCGGTTTTTCATCGAGGCGGCTTGAATCCATATCGCCATAGGCGGTAAGGGTCAGCGTGCGCGGGATGGGAGTCGCCGTCATCACCAGCACATCGACGCCCTTGCCCTTGGCCGCGAGCATCAGGCGCTGGTGGACGCCGAACCGGTGCTGCTCGTCGATCACGGCCAAACCCAGATCCGCAAAGCCAACGCCTTCCTGGAACAGGGCGTGGGTGCCGATGATGATCTGCGTTTGCCCGTTCGCGATGCGCTGTAAAATTTCTTCGCGCGCCTTGCCTTTATCGCGGCCGGTCAGAATATCGAACCTTATGCCGCATGTTTCCAGCCAGGGCCGCAAGCTTTCGGCATGCTGGCGGGCGAGGATTTCCGTCGGCGCCATGATCGCCGCCTGCGATCCGCTCGCCACCCCGTTCAGCATCGCGAGCGCCGCCACCACCGTCTTGCCGCTGCCGACATCGCCCTGCAGCAGGCGGAGCATGCGGATCGGCTCTCCCATATCAGCATCGATTTCCGCGATGGCCCGCTTCTGCGCCCCCGTCAGTTGAAAAGGCAGGGCGGCAAGCAACCTGTTCCGCAACGGCCCACCGGTCTGATAGGCGCGCCCCAGCTTGCGCTTCTGGTGATGCCGCACCATGGCAAGCGCAAGCTGGTTCGCGAGCAGTTCGTCATAGGCAAGGCGGGCGCGGGACGGATGAAGAAGTTCGATGCCGTTCGCGCCGGCGGGATTATGCAGCGCCTTCACCGCCTCATTCCACTCCGGCCAATTATTCATCCGCTTGAAACTTTCATCCAACCATTCCGGCAGCGCGGGCAGAAGATTAATCGCCCCCAGCACCGCCTTGCGCACCGCCTTGTTGGTCAGGCCTTGAGTGAGCGGATAAACCGGCTCGACCGTCTCGATCGCCGCGCGGTCCTCGGCGGCCCCGATCGCGTCGGGATGCACCATCTGCGCCTTGCCGTCGTAATATTCGATCCTGCCGCTGACGATGACGGTGGCGTTGACCGGCAATTGTTTCTCGATCCAGTCCTTGCGCGCATGGAAGAACACGAGATTAAGCGTCCCCGTTTCATCCGTGCACCACACTTTATAAGGCTGGTTCTGCCGCGCATTGGGAAAGTGCTTATGCACCATGACGGTCAGCGTGCAGATTTTCCCGGCAGGCGCGTCCTTGATCTTCGGCGCGAAACGGCGATCCACAAAGTCAACCGGCTTGTGCCAGAGCGCATCGAGTACCTTGTCCCCCCCGCACAGCTTTTCAAACAGCCTGACCGTGCGCGGCCCGACGCCCGGCAATTCCGTCATGCGCCGGAACAGCGGGGCGAGCGTAAGAGGCCGCCCGCTGGGCGGACTTGGCATCCCGGAGTCTCTGGCAAGGTTTGACGGCATCGGCCATTTATTCCTATAAGGTAAGAGATGAATCTAGAAGATATTGAAACCAGACGCAAACGCCTGATTTACCGCTCCTGGCATCGCGGCACCCGGGAAATGGACCTGATCCTCGGTTCGTTTGCCGATGCGCATGTGCCGGGGTTTTCGGAGGATGAGCTCTCTATATATAATGGAATCCTCCAGCACAGCGACCCTGACCTCTACAACTGGATCACCCGCACGGAACCGGTTCCCGCCAACCTGCTAAACCCGGTTCTGGAGCGGCTTCTCGGCCATAAGATTTCCGGCTGATTTTATTTGACATAACTATAAATTTAGGGCTATAGTTCCTCATCTTTTGAAATGAGGAGTTTTATGACCCATATCCGCCCTGACATCAGACCGTCCTGTTTGCTGCTGATCCAGCCCGGCAACCCCGATCATGAGGGGGAGAAGCTGGAGTCGCTGGCGAGAGGGGCGCGTCAGTGCTTCGGGCATGTCACTGTTGTCATGGACAATGCCGCCTGCGGCAATACGCTGGAGGACTCCGCGCGGATGGCATGGGACTGGCTCGCCCGGAACGGCGAGCGGATCGACGAATGCGGCGTTTCTCTTGAAAGAATGGTGCGCTGGAGCGAATTCCCGTTTTACGCGAATGTGCTGGCCGAACTGGAAAGCCTTTATAAAAGCAGCCGTAATATCCGGCAGGTCATGAACGCCCTCGCGATTGAGGAAGCGGAGCCCGGGAACGACGAACTTTTCGCCGTGCGCGAGGTCTTGCCGAAAATTTTCCGGCGCGTTGCCGGTCTTGTATATATGAAGAACCTGTCCAACAGCCCGGTGGTAGGCGCGGCAGGAATGCCATCGGATAGCTATATTCTTGAAAATGCCGGCCGCGGCGTGCTTCCGTCCGGTTCATTAGTTCTTCCCGATGTTGCCGATGTCAATTATACCAAACCGGTAGCGAAGCCTGCCGTCCCTGCCGCCACCCGCACTGGAGCGTTCCTCCGGCTTGTCCCTAACTAGACGGCTCTTTTTCTTTGGTTTCCGCGTTTACGTGGTTTATATAGCTTCCCATGGAAACAGCGGAAAAGCGGCGCGAAACGGCCTCCACGCATAAAACTCTCCCCGGCATGCCGGAAGGGCAGGATGCGCGTGTGCTGGCCGATAAGGCGCGGGAACTTATGCGCAATGACCGCGTGCTGGTGCATGTCGCGCTGGACGACGCGCGGCTCGCGACGCTGACCGACCTGCTGAATTTCTTTGCGCCGGACGTTAAATACGTAATCTTCCCCGCATGGGACTGTCTGCCCTATGACCGGGTTTCCCCGCATAACGAAATCGTCGCGCAGCGCGTCGCGGCGCTGGGCGCGCTTCTGACATGGCAAAAGGAAAAACAGCGCTACCCCAGACTCTTGCTGACCACTGTTAATGCGATTTCTCAGCGTGTTCCACCCCGCGCTTCGATGGAAAGCAACGTGTTGACGGCGCAGCGCGGCGGCGCGCTCGACCGCGAAGCTTTGCAACTGTTTTTGCAGAAAAACGGCTATATGCGCGTCGATACGGTGCGCGAGCCGGGAGAATATGCCATCCGCGGCGGCATTATCGACTTGTTCCCGCCGGGTTATGAAGAGCCGCTGCGCATCGACCTGTTCGGCATCGAGATCGATTCAATCCGCGCTTTCGACCCGGTAAGCCAGCGCACCGACAAAAAGCTCTCCGGCTTCACGCTGCATCCCGCCACCGAATTCACCCTCGATGAAGAGTCGATAGCCCGTTTCCGCTCCCGCTACCGCGAGCTGTTCGGCGTCGTCCGCAGCGACGATCCGCTCTATGAGGCCGTGAGCGCGGGCCACCGTTATAACGGCATGGATCACTGGCTGCCGCTTTTTTACGATCACATGGATACGCTGTTCGATTATGTCCCCGGCGCGGCCATAACCCTCGATCACCTCGCGGAGCAGGCGCATGACGAGAGAATGGCGCAGATCAAGGATTTCTATGACGCGCGCCGGACGCTGGAAGAGCAGGCGGGCAAGAAGAAAAAGAGCGAGGGCGTCAGTCTCACTGGCTCCGTCTACCACCCGGTTCCCGTGGCGCAGCTTTTTCTGGCCGACAACGAATGGCAGGCGCGGACGACGGACGCCGAAGCGCTGCTGCCCTTTAGCGGCGCGGAGGAGGGCGGCGGTCGCAAGGGCCGGGATTTTGGCGATATCAGGGCGCTTCCCGATGGCGATGTGTTCGGCGCGGTCGCGGATTATGTATCGGCGCAGCGGCAGGAAAACCGTAAAATCCTCATCGCCGCCTATTCCAAAGGATCCCGCGAACGCCTGCGCAGCCTGATGTCCAACGCGGGTTTCGCCAATTTCCTGGATGTGGAAGGCGCGGACGACCTCAAAAAACTGGGGCCCCACGATACCGGCATGGCGGTGCTGCCGCTCGCGCATGGCTTTACCGCCCCCGATCTTGCCGTTCTCACCGAGCAGGACATTCTCGGCGACCGTCTTGCGCGGCGTACTAAGAAGAGCAGGCGGGCCGACAATTTCCTCACCGAAGTCTCTTCGCTCTCCCCCGGCGATCTCGTGGTTCACGTGGATCACGGCATCGGCCGCTTCGACAGCCTCGAAACGCTGGAGGTCGCCCGCAAGTTTCACGACTGCCTCAAGATCGTTTACGCGGGCGACGACCGCCTGTACGTGCCGGTCGTCAATATCGAGGTGCTCTCGCGTTTCGGCGCGGACGAAGGTACGGTGCAGCTCGACAGGCTGGGCGGCGCGGGCTGGCAGGCGCGCAAGGCCAAGGTCAAGCGCGACCTGATGATTATGGCCGATCACCTTCTCAAAATTGCCGCCGCCCGGCAATTGCAGAAAGCAGAGCAATATCATGTCAGTAGCGGCATTTATGAAGAATTCGTCTCAGGATTCCCCTATCAGGAAACCGAGGACCAGCAACGCTCGATAGGCGCGGTGCTGGAGGATTTGACGCGCAGTCATCCGATGGACCGGCTGGTGTGCGGCGATGTGGGCTTCGGCAAGACGGAAGTCGCCCTGCGCGCTGCGTACGTCGCGGCGCTGAACGGCGCGCAGGTCGCCGTGGTCGTGCCGACGACGCTGCTCGCCCGCCAGCATTACCAGAATTTCCTCGCCCGCTTCAAGGGCATGGGCCTGCGGATCGAGCAGCTTTCGCGCCTTGTCCCTGAAAAAGACGCGAAAAAAGTGCGCGAGGGCCTCGCCGACGGCACGGTCAATATCGTGATCGGAACCCACGCGCTGTTCGGCAAAATCATAAAATTCCAGCGCCTCGGCCTGCTCGTCGTCGACGAGGAGCAGCGCTTCGGCGTGAAGCAGAAAGAGCGGCTCAAGGAACTCAAGACCGACATCCATGTCCTGACCCTCACCGCGACGCCCATCCCGCGCACGTTGCAGATGGCGCTGACCGGCGTACGCGAGCTCAGCCTGATAACGACCCCGCCGGTCGACCGGCTTGCAATCCGTACGTTCGTGCTGCCCTACGATCCGGTTGTCATCCGCGAAGCAATCCTGCGCGAGCATTACCGCGGCGGCCAGACTTTTTATGTCTGTCCACGTATTAGCGACATGGAGGAACTGGAACAGCAACTGAAGGAACTCGTCCCCGAGGTCAGGGTCATCGCCGCCCACGGCCAGATGCCCCCCGCCGATCTCGAAGACCGCATGACCGCCTTTTACGACCGGCAATACGATGTGCTGCTCGCAACCAACATTATCGAAAGCGGCCTCGATATCCCGACCGCTAACACGATGATCGTTCATCGCGCCGACATGTTCGGCCTCGCCCAGCTATACCAGATCAGGGGCCGCATCGGCCGCTCGAAAGTTCGCGCGTACGCCTATCTCACCTACGATCCCGGCAAGAAACTGACTGATCAGGGGCAAAAGCGCCTTGAAGTCATTGAAACGCTGGACACGCTCGGCTCCGGCTTCCAGCTCGCGAGCCACGACATGGACATACGCGGCGCTGGCAACCTGCTGGGCGAGGAGCAATCGGGCCACATTAAAGAAGTCGGCGTCGAGCTTTACCAGCAGATGCTGGAAGAAGCCGTCGCCATGGCAAGAGAAGGGCTCGACTGGGCAAAGGACGGCGCGCCCGACCGCTGGTCGCCGCAGATCAATCTCGGCACTTCCGTTTTGATTCCAGATCATTACGTTGAAGATTTAAATGTCCGCATGAGCTTGTACCGCCGTCTCTCTGAACTGGAAGAAAAAGAGGACATTGAATCCTTCGCCGCCGAACTGATCGACCGCTTCGGCAAGCTGCCGGAGGAAGTCGAAAACCTGCTCGACATCGTCGCCATCAAGCAGCTCTGCCGCAAGGCCGGGATCGCGCAGGTCGAGGCGGGGCCCAAAGGCGTTGTCATCGGCTTCCACAAGGACAGCCCGCCCAACATCGAAGGCCTGATGAAATGGATCCAGAGCAAGACCGGCACCGTCAAACTCCGCCAGGACCAGAAACTCGTCGCCATCCGGGAATGGTACAACGCCGCCCAGCGGGTCACAGGGGTCAAAAGCCTGATGAAAGAACTGGCTTCGTTGTAACCCCGCGAAAGCGGGGAATATCTCCAGATCCCACTTTAGTGGGGAAAGCAGGTTTTTTATAGTGCGATGCAGCGTTTAAAAGGGATTCAAACCCTCTCCCGAACCTGCTATACATAATAGACTGAGTAAGGGGAGGCACAAATGAAAGCTGCGGCCAAAGCCGACATGCGGACCAAGGAAGAATTTTTCTCGATCCTGAACGACTTGCAGGAACGCTTCGAGGCGATGAAGCCCGAACTGGAAGCGACGCTGCGCGATCCCGCGCTGGGGGTCGAAGGCTACATCGTCGTCTGGAACACTGGCATCAGCCGGGGCGGGCCGCTCGACGCCTGTGGTAAAGGCGGCACCCGCCTGACGAAAACAGTTTCGATGGAAGAAGTGAAAATGCTCGCCCGCACGATGGCGCTCAAGAATGCGGCGGCGGGCCTGCCGCTCGGCGGCTCCAAATCCGGCCTGCGCGCCGATCCTTCGGAGCCGGGGTTCGAGACGAAATACCGCCGCTTCGCAAAACTCGCGCAGCCCTACCTTCACGAAAACGGCGGGCCGTTCGGCGGCTTCGGTTTCGATATCGGCGGCAAGCCTGTCCATGTGGACTGGATTTGCGATGAACTGAAATCGACGCGCTGCTTCACCGGCAAGCCGGTCGGCATGGGCGGCACCGATTACGACCGCGAAGGCATCGCGGGCCTCGGCGTTGCGACAGCCGCGAAGGCGCTGATGGAAACGCGCAATGAAAAGCCGGAAGGCGCAAGCTTTGCCGTGCAGGGCCTCGGCGCGATGGGCGCGGCTGTGGTGCGTTATTTCGCGGGCTACGGCGGCAAACTGATGGCGCTCGCCGATCCCAAATACGGCGGCACATGGCTGCTCGATAAGCCCGCCTCGAAAGAACTGGTCGATGCGATAGCCGTGCAGGATACCGACACGGTTAAATCGTTGCTCGGCAAGGAAGGAAAAAATTCCAGCCCGGACACGCAGGACGTGCTGTTCCGCCCGGTCGATGTCGTCTTCCCCTGCGCCATCCACAACGTCATCACCCAGACCAACTCGCACGACATCAAGGCGCGCTATGTCGTCGAAGGCGCAAACCAGCCGGTGACGAAAGAGGCCTATCCTGTTCTGATGGAAAAGGGCATCGTGACCGTGCCGGACTTTATCGCGAATGCAGGGGGCATCGTCGCAGCCTTCGTCGAACTGACGTCCAGTTCGGATAATAAGGTGAAGGAAGCCAAGGATTACGCCGTCGCCAAAATAACCGATAACGTCAAACGCTTGATGGCGCTCGCTGACCAGTTCGGCGTGGAACCCGCGCATGCAGGCCAGTATCTGGCGTTGAATAATATTTTTTATGGTATACAGAACAACTAACGGTGCCATCCCTGCGAAAGCAGGGATCGGGTAAATACGAACCGGATTCCTGCTTTCGCAGGAATGACACGTTGTTAGGAGCCGCCGGGAATGGTAAAATATAAAGGTATGGTTTTCACAGCAGGAATCCCCAAAATATGAGCCGCGAATACGCAGAAAACCGGATAAAAGAAGCCCTGCGCCTTTCCAAAGGCAATCCCACCCGCGCACGGCAGCGCATTATGGCCTGGACCTTTGAAGACCCCAAGCTGCTTCAGGCGCTCGCCCGCCCGCATTTATCAGGCATCGTCGCCCACGCCGTCGGCCGCGTCGTCCACAAACAGGAACTGGATGAGCACGATCACGAGCATGAAACGCCCGAAATGCCGGAGACCCTCGACATGGAACCGGAAACTTTCGGCAAGGAAATACTCGCAGCGCTGCAGAGCCGGAATACCGCAACCTTCGGTCAGGAAAATTCCGCCCCGCCGGTACGCCGCCCTCAGGCCTCCAAAAGCCATATCGACGCGATGAAGCAGATCGCGAGCAAGGGCAAAGCGAAGAAAAAAGACGACATGTAAGGGAATACGAATTATCCTTCCCCGCATGACCGTATCTTCCGCCATCCGCCATCCGCCATCCATACAGGAATGGTTCGACTCTCGCGAAGGAGTTCGCAACGCTTTTTTAAGCGGGGCAGGGTGGGACGGCGCGAAACTTTCCCCCGTCGGCGAGGACTGCGCCTTCCGCCGTTATTTTCGTCTCGGCAAAAAATCGGAAACCGCGATCCTGATGGAGACCGTCCCGGACGGCAGCGCCATCGCGACGCCCGGCCACAGCCTGCGCGATTTCATCCGCATCGGCGCATTCCTGCGCGCGGCGGGGCTTCATACGCCGGAAATTTACCATGCCGATTCCGAAAACGGTTATCTGTTGCTGGAGGATTTCGGAGATGTCTCGTTCAAGGCCGAATTGCTGTCCTGTCAAAATCCGCGGGAGTTATACGCGCTTGCCACAGACGTTCTGTCCTTCATGCGCCGCAAGATCGGCCCCGGTGAAATAGAACTTCCCCGCTATTACGACAGTCATGTGCATAAAGGACTGCGGCGGATCATCGACTGGTATTTCCCTGTGGCGCGCGGACGGCGCAACGAAGACGGCCTTGCCGAAGACTATCTCGCCGTCTGGCACAAAATCGAAAAACAATTGCCGCCCTGTCCGCAGGGCTTCCTGCATATCGACTTTCATGTCGAAAACCTGATGTGGCTTCCCCCCCACCCTGACCCTCCCCCCGTGGGGGGGAGGGAAGAAAAAAATAAGCCCTCCCCCCACGGGGGGGAGGGTTGGGTGGGGGGGCAGGGGCCGCTCCGGGCCTGCGGCATCCTCGATTTCCAGGGCGCCATGACCGGACCGCTGCCCTACGATCTCGCGAACCTGCTGGAAGACGCGCGGGTCGATGTGGACGAATACCTGCGCCGCGCGATGCTGGATTGCTATTGCGCGGATATGACGGCGGAAGAAAAAGACATTTTCAAAAACTGGTATCGCGTTCTCGCCACGCAGTTCCACTGCCGCGTCGCCGGGCAATTCATCCGTCTCGCGGTGCGCGACGGCAAGGACCGTTACCTCGCACACCTTCCGCGCGTCGCGCGTTATCTGGAAGAGGGGCTGCGTCATCCCGTGCTGAAGCCGCTGAAGGAATGGTTCGCAGCGGAGGATATCGATTTCAGAAAAATCCCGGTATGCGACCCTGCCAGGGTCGGCAAGTTTATCAGGGACGATGCGTTCTGATTACATGGTGAATTTAGTAATATTGGCATAGCCGGGCTTGTCAACCGCGGGGACTATCATTTCCAGCGGAATGTCGCTGAGATCGACCGGGAAGGCCGACTTTATAATCGACTGCGCCGTTCCCGCTTCCGGTTCGCCGACCATGACGCCCGACAGCCGAACCTTCGCCATGTCCTCGCTCAGCCCGGCCTCAGCGGTCGCGCGCTCCAGTTCCGCGAGAATTTCTTTTTCATGGCTCATGTCGTAACCGAAGACATTGCCCTCTTCATCCTTCCGTTCCAGTTCCTCGATATAGCCTTTGAGCGCCGTGGCATTGAGGACGATGCCCGACGATCTCTGGAAGAAGGGTTTGATGCCTTCGATTGTCGCCGGGGGCTGGTCGTCCGTTATGAACTGGCCATCGGCGCTGATACACACCGGCTTGCCCTCCTCATTGGTGACGCGGGTAAGTTCAGGTTTCTTGCTGCCGTCTTCCTCCTGTTTCTCGCCCAGAGCCAGCAATTCGCCGCGCGAGCCGATAAACAGTTGCCTTCCATCGGGACTCGCGACCGGGACGTTTTCAAAAAATCTGGTTTTGATACCGGCCACGACGGCCTTGGGACCCGTGAATATTGCGTAGTCTCTTACCACCTGAGCCTGAGCTGCCGGTTGTTCCGCCGGGGCAGTTTCCTCGGCCATAGGGAGTTTCTGCTCCGGTTCCGGTTCAGTCGCCGCAGACGCTTCTTCTTTGCCAAAGAATCTTCCTAAAATACCCAAATTGCTTCTCCCGATGATTATGTCTTTATTTAACGTAATATAAAGGCCCTTGTCAAATTAAATGTCATAACCCTTGCCTAAACCCCTATGAATGCTATTCTGCTGCTGTAAAGAACCCCGGAATCAAGGAGTCCTCTTCCCATGCCCATCGTGTCGAAAAGAATGAAAAAAGTGAAACCCTCCCCGACTTTGGAGATTGATGCCAAGGCGAAAGCCATGAAAGCGGCCGGGCAGGATGTCATCATCCTCGCGGCGGGTGAGCCGGATTTCGGCACAGTCGACAGCGCAAACGCGGCGGGCAAAAAAGCGATCGACGAAGGCAAGACGAAATACACGCCGGTAGATGGCACTCCCGATCTCAAGCAGGCGATCATCGCCAAGTTCAATCGCGACCACGGCCTGACCTACAAGCCCGAGCAGATCATCGTCGGCACCGGCGGCAAGCAGGTTCTGTACAACGCCCTGATGGCGAGCCTAGATGAAGGCGATGAAGTCATCATCCCCGCGCCGTACTGGGTATCCTATCCCGACATGGTGAAGCTCGCGGACGGTACGCCGGTGTTCGTAGAATGCAGTGAGGAGAACGGTTTCAAGCTCGATCCCGCCGCGCTGGAAGCCGCGATCACGCCGAAGACGAAATGGGTGATCCTGAACTCCCCCTCGAACCCGACGGGCGCGGCGTACACCAAAGCCGAGATGAAAGCGCTGACCGATGTGTTCATGCGCCACTCGCATGTCTGGATCATGACCGACGATATGTATGAAAAGATCGTCTATGATAATTTTGAATTCGCGACCGTGGCGCAGGTCGAGCCGCGCCTGTTCGACAGGACGCTGACCGTAAACGGCGTCTCCAAGGCCTATTCCATGACCGGCTGGCGCATCGGCTACGCGGGCGGCCCGAAGGAACTGATCGACGCGATGAAAATCATCCAGAGCCAGAGCACGTCCAACCCGTCCTCCATTTCGCAGGCAGCCGCCGCAGCGGCGCTGAACGGCGACCAGAGCTTCCTTGAAGCGCGCAACGAAAGCTTTAAAAAGCGCCGCGACCTTGTCGTCAAGATGCTGAACGATGCGCCGGGCATTACCTGCAGGACGCCGGAAGGCGCGTTCTACGTCTACCCGTCCTGCGCCGGCGTGATCGGCAAGCAGACCCCGGACGGCAAGACCATCGGCAACGACAAGGACTTCGTGAATTACCTTCTTGAGTCGGTATTGGTCGCCTGCGTCCACGGCGAAGCCTTCGGCGCTTCGCCATACTTCCGCATATCTTACGCGACCTCTGACAAGATTCTGGAAGAAGCCTGCAACCGGATTCAAAAAGCCTGTAACGCCTTGCAGACGGTCAACGCGCCGAAACAGATGATGAAATAATTTTTCCTTCCCTCTCCCTGAGGGAGAGGGTTGCGCAGGCTTGGCGCTTCTATAGCGCCTAGCCGTAGCTGGGTGAGGGTTTACGGTGCCCGAAATTCCACACCGTAAACCCTCACCCACTCAGCTAAGGCTTTTCTTTCAGAAAAGCCAAGCTTCGTTGCCCTCTCCCTCAGGGAGAGGGCGTACATTAAGGCCCCTTCGGCCCGGACGGCCCCGGCGGTGGCGGCGGCTCGTTATCATACCACAGCGTATCCGCTACCGCCCGGCTGAGCTTCCGCCAGACCCAGCGCAGGCCGCTGGAATTGTCGTTGGATGCTATGCGCTCCTCGATCCCCGCCGTGTCTTTTCTGATGTCGGCCTCGGGGCTGACGGGCTGGAGCCCGATCTTGCGGCAGATGCGCGCGTATTTTACATCGTCGATCTGGCCCAGCAAATGCATGTTGTCGGCCATCATCTGGGCAAGTTTCCGGATCTGCTCGTCTTCTTCCTGCGCGAGCTGCCGGCCCCTCCGGATGATTTTTTTGATGTTGTCGCGGCTGGCATCCAGAATATCCTTGCTCGGGAAGTCGGCTTTTTCCTGCGGCGAGTGGGGGGACAGGCGCGGGGCGAGCGAGATGATATTTTCCTCGCCCAGCTTTTCCTTGAAATCGTCGAACGCATCGCTGGTCGAATATCCTTCGAGCTCCGACAGCTCCCGCCCCAGAACGAGATTCCCGGCGACGCCGAACTCGACATAGTAATCGCGCACCATCTCGAGTTCCTTCCGGTAGCGCTCCTCTTCTGTCAGTCCAGCATCGCTCGCGCTGGTTTTCTCGATGAATTCGACCAGATCCTTGCCGAGATAAGTCCCCGTCCCCGCGACGACCAGAACGACCTTGGTTCCCGGCGGCGCCGCCGCGATGACATCCTTGACCGAGCGCGGCTTGTGAATGGGCGCCTTGTCGCTGCAGAGCAGGTTCGTTTCCGTGATGTGCGGCGGAAAGGCGAGCGGGTTGGCCGTGCTCGCCATCACCGCGTCCCAGATCTTGATATTGTTATTGACCGTGGCCGGCGCGTCGGGATCGCGGCTGAAGATGTCTTTCTTGAGGGAGGAAAAAGTCACGATCCTGTTGTTCACGATGTCGTAGGCGGAGATATAGGTGGAGCAGAGCGTATTGCTTATCATCCGGTCGCCGAAGAGGTTCTGATAAGCCTGCCGCGGCACGGACGCGTCGAAAAGACACTCCTCTTTTTTCGCCCATGCGTTTTTGACGCTGTCCATCGCGCTGCTCGCCGCCCGTTTGAAAACGATGGACAGGCGGCCTTTGAAAGTCCGCATCGTCAGCAGTTCCGCGATCGCGTCGACATGGCGGTCAAGCGCGGGCTCGCGCGCCGCGATTTCCTGGCACATGCCCAGTATGTATTTCTGCTTGCTGTAGGGAAGCCAGCGCACCGTCGCTTCCCGCTCCAGATTGTCGATCAGCGGATGGACATCGCTGTTGCACATGGTCTTCATCTTGTCGCAAAGCTCCTCGATATTGCGGATCGCGAGGAAGTCGCTGCGTTTCGGGTCCATGTCGAAAAAGAACTTGGCGATGTTGATGCCGTTGCGCGCATGCATCTTCGCCCAGCGGCCGGGGATATCGGGAAAGAACGCGGGGCCGAGCTGCATGAAAAGCTCCGCGCCCTTGCGGGCGTTCATGCCGGGGACGTTAAAGCCCGCGGCGAGAATCGCGCCGGTCGAGACGCCCTCGATAACCTGGAAAAGCTGCGGCGTAGGAGTCTCCGTCAAAGACTCCAGCCGGGAAAGCATAAGCGCGGGAATGATGCCCAGCATGGCGCCTCCCGGGATATACAAGATAAAGACGGTCGGCTGCTTCTTGTCGTCAGCCATGAATAGTCCGTGTTCGTTTTTCTTAGTTTTTTCTAATCTAGAACAAAAGCGCGGGGATGTCATGCGTCTGATATTGTGCGTCGCGTGTTGCGATAACTTATGTTTTCAGCAGCCGCTTGCGCACCCGCGATACCAGCGTTCCTTTTCCTTCTTTCTTCCGCTCGTCGCGGCGGGAGGCGAGGACATGGCACACGGCATCGAATGAGGCGAGGTTTTCTTCCATAATCTCGTTGGCAAAACGCTCCAGCCGCTTGAGGTTCTCGGGGCTCGCATCGTCGATCTGCGCGCTGGGCGCATCGGGATCGTTCATGCCCGCGATCATGGATTTGTTGAAGATGTATAGATTGCTGCCCATTTCCTCTGCGAACCCGTCCATCAGCGCGGATTCCGATGCATGGAAGAAGATATTGATGAGCGGCAGGTCGTTGACCGGATCGACGACGCCGAGCGCGCCGTAGCTGTTCCAGTCCTCTTTCTTGACCGAGCGGTTGGTGTAGCCGGTGCCGAGGATAAGCATGATGAGCTTGTAGCCGGGCGGCACATGGCGGCGGATCGCGCCGAGATAACTGATGCAGGGATTGTCGAAGATAACCCCGTCGATGGCGGAAAATGCGACGGCCCCGCGCTTGTCCGGATATTGCGCGGTGAAATGGTGACAGGGGAAATAGGTCGGCGCGGCGCAGCTTGCCATCACGGCGTCATATAGTGTGACGTCGGGCGTGCGCATAGGCATCCCTTCCGGATAATTATGCTTTATATGTTTGAGCCACACGGCATGTCCGCCGCGGTCGGTGAAGTTATTGATCGTGGGGGCGGGGGATGCGCCGGTTTCATCTTTCTCCCCGGCGACCTCAAGCTGCTCGCCGTCGATATTATATGTGGGGATGACGAGGCTCTGGAGGGAATCCTTCAGCTTTGCGTCCCCATACAGCGCCCGCAGCGCCTTTCCCAGATGCGCGGGATCATAATGCCCGTGGCGGAACAGCCAGTTGAGCTGGCTTAATTTCAGCGTCCGGTTATTGAAGTCATGCACCATGCCGCGGAAATCGCGGAAGCTGTCCGGCGGGAAAATCTTGATTCCGTTGCGCTCGTAAAATTTAACAAGGTGACGCGCTTTATATAACGGCTCGTGTATGCGCTCCGGATGGCGGCGCGTGATCGCGGCATTGAGAATCGCGCCGGTCGAGGGGCCCGCAAAGACGTCCACCATCTCCGCCATGCGCAGTCCCGTCCGCTCCTCGATCTTCGCCATTATATGCGCGGGTATGAGGCCGCGCATGCCGCCGCCATATGTAAACAGGGCAATCAGGGTTTTATCGGTGCTGCTCATGGATTCATGAAGGAAGGTATCATCATTTTAATAATAGCGCAGGGAAGTGACTTTGTCAGTCTGCATAGCAAATTAAGCTTGGTGCCATGCAAAAAAAACCGGGTCTGTTAAGACCCGGCGAGTTGAACAGGGAGGCTTCACGTCTGGGAGACGTAGGACCTGGGAAGATCCCATCAACGTATGAACGTTGATGAACAGGGTTATATACCGTTCGGAGTCACGGGGGCTAGGAGTTTTTTCGCATAGCAGTATTGCAAATTATGCATATCTAGCAAGCAAACGAAATTTTCTTTTAATACCAATGGTATAAAAGAATTGTCTCTTTTGGATCATTAAAAATTAAAACTGCGTTTTTGCTACATGTTCCAGCAGAAAATCGCGGAAAATCGCGATTCTCTGCGAATGGCGGCGCTCTTCCGGGTAGACGAAATACACATCCACATCGCTGGGTTTATGATCCGGCAACACGATTTCAAGATTATCGCCATTCTCCGCAAGGTAATCGGGCAGGCAGGCAAGGCCCGCGCCGCCCTCGACCGCGCGGTGAATCGCATACATCGAGTTCATCATCAGCAGGTTGTGATCCTGCTCGGTATCGACCCCGGCGAGCCTGAACAGCCAGTTCAGGTCGGTGAACGGGGCAGGGGCGCTTTGCGGGTAGCCGATCAATGTATGATTCCTGAGCTCCTTCGGAGTCGCCGGTTTTCCATGCTTTGCGAGATAGGCTTTCGATCCGTACACATGAAAGTGAATCGTGGTGAGCTGCCGCTGGATCAGGTCGGGCTGCTCCGGTTTGTATAGCCGCACCGCCGCGTCGGCCTCGCGCATGCCGAGATTGAGGATGCGGTCGTCGAGAAGCAGCGTGAGCTGGATATTGGGATGCCGGTCGTTGAGATCCTTGAGCCGGGGCGCAAGCCATGTCGAACCGATGAACTCGGTCGTCGTGATTCGCAGCGGCCCTTCCGGCAGTTGTTTGGAATCGAGCAACTGTCCCTCGATCATCGACAGCTTGCTGAAAATATCTTTCGCCGCCTTTTGCAGGAGCTCGCCCTGTTCGGTCAGCAACAGCCCGCGCGCATGGCGGTGGAAGAGCGAGACGCCGAGCGATTCTTCGAGCGTGCTGATCTGGCGCGATACGGCCGACTGACTCAGGTTCAGAATGTCTCCCGCATGGGTGAAGCTGCCCGCTTCGGCGACGGCATGAAATATGCGAAGTTTGTCCCAATCCATTGTTCTCTTTTACATTGCCGCTTGTTGTAAGCGAAGATTTTTTTCTTGAAGCCTGGACAAAAATTGTTTATGAAAAACAATGTTTTGTATAAAGAAAAAGGGAAGCGAAGATATGTCTGCAAAAACGGATGTGGAAATCAATCCTTACGAACCAACGGATCAGGATTATGAGAGAGTCGGCGGCAAACTGACGGAATTTTCTCTCGGCGTCGCGGGCCCTGACTGGTCAGAACTCAAATTCGCTTTTCAGGCCGTCGTGGATGGCGTGGCGGTGGCTGACCTTATCGGCGATTATAATGCGCCTTGGGGGCTTGCCCACGTCTCCTTGCTGCATGTTGAACCGGAATGCCGCGGAATGGGCATCGGCAAACAACTGATGAGAAAGGCCGAGGATTTTGCAAAAGCGCACGGCTGCAATGTTATTACGGTTGAAACGCCCACATGGCAGGGCGAAGGTTTCTATGAAGGGATAGGATACCGGGAAATAGGCCGCACACCGCTTCCGAAAGTAATAATCGATGGCGTCGTGCAGAGCCATATCAAATACGACAAAAATCTCGTTTGATGTTTGCGGGTTTATCTCGCCGTTGCGGCTTTAGCCCATGGCGGGCGTCGGCTTGCGAACGGCTTCTTTCGTTTCGTCTACCGCGGCGGCGAGAAACTTCTCCGCTTGCAGCGCCGCCATGCAGCCCATGCCGGCAGCCGTAACAGCCTGCCGGTAGATTTTATCTGTCACGTCCCCGGCGGCGAACACGCCCGGAACCGATGTCGCTGTCGAATTGGGCGCGACAAGGATATAGCCATCGGCATCCATATCGAGCTTGCCCTTGAAGATCTTTGTCGCGGGATCGTGGCCGATGGCGACGAACAGCCCGTCGGCGTCCAGCGTCGATTGGGCGCCGGTCTTGAGATTTGTCAGCCGCAGCCCCGTCATGCCTTTGGCATTGTCGCCCAGCACTTCCTCAACAACCGTATCCCAGATGTATTTGATCTTGTGATTCTTGAACAAGGTCTTTTGCAAAGTCTTTTCCGCGCGCAGCGCATCGCGGCGGTGAATCAGCGTAACCTCGTCGGCGATTTTCGCGAGGTGAAGCGCTTCTTCCGCCGCCGTATTGCCGCCGCCGACGACGGTTACTTTCCTGTTGCGGAAGAAAAACCCGTCGCAGGTGGCGCAGGCCGATACGCCCTTGCCCTGAAACTGCTTCTCGGAAGGAATGCCGAGCCAGCGCGCCGTCGCGCCGGTGCTGATGATGACCGTATCGGCGGTATAGACGGTTCCTGAATCGCCTTTCGCCGTAAAGGGGCGGTGGCTGAAATCGACGTCGACGATCGTATCCATGATTATTTCGGTGCCGACTTCTTTAGCCTGCGCCTCCATTTGTTCCATCAGCCATGGCCCCTGGATGGTCTTGGCAAAGCCGGGATAATTTTCGACATCGGTGGTGATGCTCAACTGCCCGCCGGGCTGGATTCCTTGCACGAGAACAGGCTCAAGAAGGGCCCTTGCGGCATAGATGGCCGCCGTATAGCCCGCCGGGCCGGAACCGATAATCAGGACTTTGGTGTGCTTGGTGTTCTGTGTTTTGCTCATTTTTACCCTGCAATATAATCAGATAGTCTTACTTTCCCTGAAAGCAGGGGTAAAGTCTTATTATTGTCACCTATACATACGCTTTTTTATTTCGTCCGCGACCAGCCCGGCGTCATTCAAAGGAATATAGTCATAAGGCTCAAGTTTCCCTTCAAAACGCCTGACGATTCCTTTCTGCAACAGATTGTCGTGAAAAGCGTCGAGCCGCGGTGCCCCGCCCGCGAGCGGGATCATATAGACCGGCTTGCCGGTCGTCGCCGCCTCGGACAGCATCGAAACGCTGTCGGCGGTCACCATGACGAAATCCGCCCAGGCGAGCATGCCGAAATAGGGATTGGCCCCGGCGCAGGTCCAGAAATAGACATTCTCGCCGGTGATATTTTTTTTCAGGATTTCCGCGTTTTCCTCCCCGGTTCGCCGCGAAGCCGTTACCATCAGCCCGAATCCTTTCTGCGCGAGCTTGCCAAGGTCTTTAGCCAGTTGTTCCGCGATGGGCCGCGTCATCTGATGCGCCTTGCTGTTGCCGCCGATCAGCACGGCAACGCGCGGCTGCGGCAGCGTTGAAAACTGCCGCTCGAATTCATGGCGGGCATCCTCAAGCCGCTCCGCCTGCACGCGGTTGGGCGCGGCGGTGGTGACGATCACATTGCCGCCTCGCGCGGGATCATGCGCGGGTACGGCGACCAGATCGAACTGCGAAGGCGCAACGCGCGGGTCCTGGATCTGCACGGTGAAAGTTTTACCGCCGCTCATCTTCTTGATATAACGCGAGGCGGCGATGGCTTTGCGCCCGGAGGCAAGCAGCAGGTCGGGCCACGGGGGCGCGAGAGAATCGCCTGTAAAAGTCATCGCCGATTCGGAGGTCAGCCACGGGGATAATGTTTTCCATGGCTGGCGCAGGTTGATTCGCTTGATTTCCGGCATGATGCCAAGGGCCTCGGCCACGCCAAGGCATTGATTCTCCGTCCCGGCCATCCCTTCGGTCACAATCCAGCATTTCGTCATATTTCCGAAAACCTCTAATATAATGCGGGCATAACGAAAAGTTCTTGCACAAATGCCCGCGCAACTTTATACCAATCTCGTATCGATTCAGACAATATATTTACATTCGGCTTTTTTATGAAACGTGTAAAGCTCGACAAGATAGACCGCAAAATCCTCCGGAATCTTCAGGATAACGGGCGTATCACCAATGTGGAACTGGCCAAGGAAGCGGGGATTTCCGCCCCTCCGTGCCTGCGCCGTGTCCGCGCGCTGGAGGAAAACGGCTTTATCAGGGGCTACCACGCCAAGGTCGATCCCGCGATTCTGGGCTACGGCGTCACCGTGTTCGCGCAGGTCAAGCTGGTCAGCCAGGCCGAAACGGACCTGAAAAAATTCGAGCAGCTCATCAATGAATGGGAACTGGTTCGCGAATGCTGGATGCTGGCCGGCGAAACCGACTTCATTCTCAAGATCGTCGCCACCGACTGGGACGATTACCAGCGCTTCCTGACCGAAAAACTGACGGCGGCCCCGAATGTAACCTCGGTCAAATCCTCCCTCGCGATTCGCGCCTCGAAGGACGAGGCGGGCGTTCCCATCGAAGTTTAAGGTTTAACGCGAAGTAGTTAAGTTCAGGGAAGTTTCACGAAGCTTTTTAAAAACTTTCTTCTTCGCGTGCTTCTTTAAACTTAACTACTTCGTGTTAAACCTTAAAAAATCTATGCGTATCCGTGATTTTTACTGCGCCTTGCGTAGTGGGGCGCTACTGCTGAAGCTGACTTCCAGTATCTCGTAATTTTTAACGCCTTGTGGCGTTCGGACTTCGACGCTGTCGCCGACCGACTTGCCGATCAGCGCGCGGGAAATGGGGGCATTGATCGAAATGCGGCCTTCGTCGGCGTTTGCTTCATAATGACCGACGATCTGGTAGGCAACCTCGGCGTCTGTTTTTTCATCGACGATCTTCACATGCGCACCGAATTTCACGGTGCTGCCGTTCAGCGTGGACGGGTCGATGATCTGCGCCTTCGATATGACGGCTTCCAGTTCCTGGATGCGGCCTTCGATAAAGCTTTGTTGCTCGCGCGCGGCATGATATTCGGCGTTCTCCGACAGGTCGCCGTGGTCGCGCGCCGTCGCGATCGCCTGGATTACGTTCGGGCGGTCTTCGCTTTTCAGCTTTTTAAGTTCGGTTTCGAGGGCTATATAACCCTCTTTTGTCATCGGAATTTTTTCCATCGCATATGCCCTAAAAAACTAAACCCGCCGTTGCCGACGGGAGTGTTTACGCTTCCAGTAATATAAATGTAATTTCCGCATTCGCAAGAAATATTGATTGAGATTATGTTAATGACATATGTCTGGCGCGATGCAAGGGTTTTATTCTAGGGTAAACAAAAACAATAAAGAACAGGGACATGTTTTCAGCGACGGCAGCATCGAAGAGATTCGCGCGCCTGCAGCGGGATCAGGAGATCCTGCTGTGGCAATACGCGACTTCGCGGACGGAAGGGGAAAAGCAGAAAACCGGTTTGAGGCTCATGGGCCTCAAGCTCAGGCAAAGCCTGATGGGGGCTTTTTACGGTGCCGTTCTGGCGGTTGACCGGACGAATGACGATGACTGGGATAGCGCCGACCTCCGCCGTCTGCGCGACGCGATCATCCATGCGCGGGCGCTGGGCCCCGCCGAAGCGGTAAAGCGCGCTTTGTTGATGCGCGCCTGCATGGAAAAATGGGCCGAGGCGAAAAAGCAGAACGATTTCACCGTCGTCAGCGGTTCATTGCAGGAACTGGTCGATTCCATCAAAAAGGAAGCGCGGTATAAGGCGGCAGCGATGGGCCGGGATTCGCCTTACGAAGCGCTGGTCGGAATCAAAACTCCCGGCTTTTCGATGAAAAATTTCGAGACATGGGCCGGGCTGCTGGAAGGATTTGTGCGGCAGTCGTTGAATGTCCTGCCCAAGGGCGAGCCGCCGTCGCCGCTATGGATGATGAAGAAGACGGACCAGCAATGGCTGCAAAATAATTTCCTGCGCCGCATCGGTTACGATTTCAGGCGGGGGGCCGTAAAGGAATCCCCGCATCCCATATGTTTCGGAACGCATGATTACGTGCCGATCGGCATGCGTTACAACGAGCTTGATTTCGGCGATCTTCTCCGCGTCGTCGCCCACGAAGGCGGCCATGCGCGCTATCGCCAGAGCGTCCCGGCGGAGCATAAAGACCGCCTTGTCGGCGGCATCGCGGGCACGGCGATGGACGAGGCGATGGCGCTGCTCATCGAAAACCATGTCGGTCGCAGCCGTCCGATGTCGTATTTCATGGCCGATTTCATCCGCGTGACGATGCCGGAGCACGACGATCCGGGATTGACAGGGCAAAGCCTGTTCCAGCACCTGAACCGCATATCGGACCTTCCTATCCGCACCCGCGCCGACGAGGTGCGCTACCGCATCGAAAAGGCGTTGATCGACGGCGATATGAAGGTCAGTGAAATCCCGGCTTACTGGGCGGAGGAGTATGAAAAGCTGACCGGCATGAAAATAGAGAGTGACAACGAAGGCCCGCTTCAGGACATTCACTGGTTCGGCGGCGAGTTCGGCTGGTTCCCCAATTACCTCATCGGTCAGTTGGCCGCGGCGCAGCTGTTTGAAACGCTCATGGAGGATCATCCCGAAGCGGTCCGGCGCATGCAGAAAGGGGATGTGAGACTGATAACAGGCTGGCTGCAGGAGAAGATTTATTCCCACGGCGCGCGCTATACATCCTTCGAACTGGTGGAAAAAGCGACAGGCAGGACGCTCGACACCACCGCCTGGATGAAACACATCGTCGGTCGTTATCTCAGACCGCTTGCCGTTCCGGAACGTCGTCTTCTTCCTCCGCCGGGTCCGCGCTGAAATAATCCTGCAGCGGCGCGGTATGCACCTCGCGCGCGCGCATCGCGCGGATCGCCTTGATGCCGGCGCGGGCCGCCGTGAGCAGGGTGTAATAGGGGATTTTGTAGGTCAGCGCCATGCGGCGGATCGAAAACGCATCGGCGACCGACTGGGGCCCCTTGGTCGTGTTGATGATGAAATCGATCTCGCCGTTGATGACGGCATCGACGATATGCGGCTGGCCTTCCATTACTTTATTGATGCGCTTGACCTCAAGCCCCGCTTCTCGCAGATGCGTGCAGGTGCCGCCCGTGGCGATCAGCGTGAAGCCAAGTTCCACGAGATCCCGCGCAATCGGGACAAGTTCGTTTTTGTCGTTGTCCTTCACCGAAAGAAACACCGTGCCTTTGACGGGCAGGATAGTCCCCGCGGCGATCTGCGATTTGGCGAAGGCCTGCGCCATGTCCTTATCGATGCCCATGACCTCGCCGGTCGATTTCATTTCCGGGCCGAGGATCGGGTCGACTCCGGGGAAGCGGTTGAACGGGAACACCGGCGCTTTTACCGCCGTATGGTCCGTCGGCATGCCGAGCAGCAGCTCGCGGAAATCGGCCAGCGTCTCGCCCGCCATGATGCGCGCCGCGATTTTGGCAATTGGCGTCCCCGTCGCCTTGGCGACGAACGGCACGGTGCGCGAGGCGCGGGGGTTCACTTCCAGTATATAAATGTCGTACTCGCTCTTGGCCGGGTTCATCTTGACCGCGAACTGGATATTCATCAGCCCCTTGACCGACAGCGCCTTCGCAAGTTTGACAGTCTGCCGCTCCAGCTCGCGCACCGTCTTGTAGGGCAGAGAGTGCGGCGGCAGCACGCAGGCGGAATCCCCGGAATGAATCCCCGCCTCTTCGATATGCTCCATGATGCCCGAGACATAAACGTCTTTCCCGTCGCATACCGCATCGACATCGACCTCGATGGCGCCGCGCAGGTAACGGTCGAGCAGCACCGGCGTATCGCCCGAAACCTTGACGGCGGTATGGATATACTGCCGCAGCTCTTCCGCCGAATGCACGATCTGCATCGCCTGCCCGCCGAGTACGTAGGAGGGACGGATGACGATGGGGAAATCGATTTCCTCCGCGATCTTGAGCGCCTGTTTCTCTGAAGTCGCAATGCCGTTGTCCGGCTGGCGCAGCTTGAGGTTTTTAATCAGCTTCTGGAACTGCTCGCGGTCCTCGGCCAGGTCGATGGCGTCGGGCGAGGTGCCGAGAATTGTAATCCCCGCCGCTTCCAGCGTCCTTGCTAGATTGAGCGGCGTCTGCCCGCCAAGCTGGACGATGGCGCCCAGCACTTCGCCGTTCTGTGATTCCGCTTCGATAAGCTCAATCACATCCTCGGCGGTCAGCGGCTCGAAATAAAGCCGGTCGGACGTATCGTAATCCGTGGAAACCGTTTCCGGGTTGCAGTTGACCATGATGGTCTCATAACCCGCTTCCTTCAGCGCATAGGCGGCATGGACGCAGCAGTAATCGAACTCGATCCCTTGCCCGATCCGGTTCGGCCCGCCGCCCAGGATGATGACTTTCTTGCGGTCGGTGGGGGCGCATTCATTATCTAACGGTGTCATCCCGGCGGAAGCCGGGATCGGGTTGGTATTTACTCGATCCCGGCTTCCGCCGGGATGACACCAAAAAGGAACCTCATACGTGCTGTACATATAAGGCGTCTCCGACGGTATCTCGGCAGCGCAGGTATCGACCCGCTTGTAGACCGGACGGACGCCGTGCTTGCGCCGCGCCTTGCGCACCGCGGCTTCCTTCGTGCCGGTAAGCGTGGCGATCCGCGCATCGGAAAAGCCCAGCATCTTGAGCGCGAGCCAGCCTTCGACATCTTCCGGCAGCCCGTCTTTTTCAATCTGTTTTTCGGTATCGACGATATGTTTGATGCGCTCTAAAAACCACGGATCGTATTTGGTGATCTCGTGGATCTGTTCGACGGTAAAGCCGTAGCGCATCGCCTGCGCGACATACAAAATCCTCTGCGGCGTCGGCTTGGATAGCGCCGCCCTGATCTGGTCGGGATGCGGCTCATCGCCGTTATGCACGCCCGCGATGGGCAGCGGGTCGAACCCGGACACCCCTTTTTCCAGCGAGCGCAGCGCCTTCTGCATTGACTCTTCAAAGCAGCGCCCGATGGCCATCGCCTCGCCGACCGATTTCATCGAGGTCGTGAGGTTGTTGTCGGTCCCGCGAAACTTTTCGAATGCAAAGCGCGGGATTTTCGTGACCACGTAATCGATGGTCGGCTCGAACGAGGCGGGAGTGCTCCCGCCGGTGATGTCGTTGCCGAGTTCATCGAGCGTATAGCCAACCGCAAGCTTCGCCGCGATCTTGGCGATGGGAAAGCCCGTTGCTTTGGACGCGAGCGCCGAGGAGCGCGACACGCGCGGGTTCATCTCGATCACCAGCATGCGGCCCGTCGCGGGGTCGAGCGCGAACTGCACGTTCGATCCGCCCGTCTCGACGCCGATCCCGCGCAGCACCGCGATGGAGGCGTTGCGCATGACCTGGTATTCCTTGTCGGTCAGCGTCAGGGCAGGGGCGACGGTGATCGAATCCCCGGTATGCACGCCCATCGGGTCGATATTCTCGATGGAGCAGACGATGATGCAGTTATCGTTTTTATCGCGCACCACTTCCATCTCGTATTCCTTCCAGCCGAGTACCGATTCCTCGACCAGCACGGTATGGACGGGCGAAACGTCCAGCCCTTCCTTGACGATCTTCTGGAAGTCCTCGCGGTTATAGGCGATCCCGCCGCCGGTCCCGGCGAGCGTGAAGGAGGGGCGGATGATCGCGGGCAGGCCGACGATCTCCAGCGCCGCCAGCGCCTCTTCATAGGTTTTGACCTGCCGGCTGCGCGGGCTCTCGAGCCCGATCTCGTCCATGCATATGCGGAATTTTTCCCGGTCCTCGGCTTTTTCAATGGCCTCGCGGTTCGCGCCGATCAGCTCGATGCCGAGCCGCTCCAGCGTCCCATCCTCGGACAACGCCATCGCGGTGTTCAGCGCCGTCTGCCCGCCCATCGTCGGCAGCAGCGCGTCGGGCCGCTCCTTTTCAAGAATCCGCGCGACGATGGCGGGCGTGATAGGCTCGACATAAGTCGCGTCCGCCATGTCCGGATCGGTCATGATCGTGGCAGGATTGGAATTAATGAGAATGACGCGGTAGCCTTCTTCCTTAAGGGCCTTGCAGGCCTGCGTCCCGGAATAATCAAATTCGCACGCCTGCCCGATGACGATAGGGCCTGCGCCGATGATGGCGATAGAATTTATATCAGTACGCTTGGGCATCTTTTTCCTTTTATCGTCATCCCGGCGAAAGCCGGGATCTTCTTGCCTTGTATTTTCATCCCCATTTTTTCACCACAGAGGACACAGAGATCACAGAGGATTCACGGAGTCTCTCTTTCTTCATCTTGTTGTTTTGCTTCCGGGAAAGTATAGCGAATTGCAGCTTTCAAGTCGGCGACAGCCTGATCTTCCTTTCCTTTTTCCCACTTTATAGTCAGGTGATGATTTACATCGAAATGTGTTTTTGCTGTATTAAATTTACTTTCTTCACATGTATAAATTACCGGCTTTCCAATGCCCTCGGCAAATCCGGCTTCCCAATAAGCGCCAAGGTTGTCGTGCGTTAAATCGGCAATGATAAATTTACTGGTCTTGATTTCCTGCCGCATTCTAATGTCGATAAGCCCAGCTTCTGGCTTTTCATCCAGCTTGAAAAGATCATAACCAGTCTGTTTAACAGCAGGCTTGAAATGATTTTGAAAAATTTTATCAAGATCGGGATCACCAAATTTCATGGCCATGAAGGCCTTACCGTAAGAAAGCTTTCCCTTTATCAATTCATCATAGCGTTTCCAGCCATCAAAAGTTAAAGTGACTTCGACGGTTCTAGGTTTGTTACTCATATCAGTAAAATTTATTGTGCCTAAAGGAGAAATTAGCTCGGAATCAACGAGTGACTGCAAACAAAAGCGGACAGCTTGTATATTCATGGCTCCCGCAAAAGCCTCTAATTCTAAAGGTGGAGAATTGATAACTATAGACTCCCCCCCATATGTGGAATGATTGCCTATCCATTCCAGAACAGAGTCACATTGTTCAAAAACACTTGGTAATCGTTTTTCTTGAATAATTTTCTCAATGGTATCCGAATTAAATTTTGGCCATTCAATATTATTCTGGCTTTTGCGTATATGGTGGCTTAAAAGGATCCTTTTACTAGCATCGCCGCCAATTTTCCAAGGGGCTGTTGTTTTGGCAGTGTCCGTAAAAACGAATTTCCCGCAACGAGGACAGTCAAAAGCATAAGAATCGGCATAATTCCCAGTACGTGAATGTTCATTCAACTTCGTCAAGCAAACAGGACATGACTTTTCTTCTTCTGTTCTCTGTGATCTCTGTGTGCTCTGTGGTGTTAAATTCATAGTTTCATCCTCTTGATCCCGTTCTTTAACAATCTCTCATTGAAGTTTAGAAGCAGCCCCAATTTGTAACCGCCGAGTTTCATATAAGTTAAAAGCTGCGCTTCATGAATGGGAAGCAACGTGGCGTGGGATTTAATTTCGACGATGATTTTTCCGTCAACAATCAGATCGGCTCTGTACCCAGCATCGATAGGAAAATCGTCAATGAAAACGGAAACCGTTTTTTCTTTTACAAAAGGGATGTTTCTTTTGGAAAGGATATAGGCCAGCCCATGCTGATAAGCGCTTTCCAACAGGCCCGGCCCAAGATTTTTATGAACGTAAATGGCGGAATCGATGATCTGGCCCGAGAGAGAATTCAGATACTCCGTGTCTTCCTCTGTGGTCTCTGTGTGCTCTGTGGTGAGAGAACTTGCCTTAATCATCAACGCCTCGGTAAACATAGGTACCGAAAGCAATTGTGTAAGGCATTCCGCCGTGATTGCCAAGCTTTTTACTGGCTGTGCCGGTAAATTATATCAGGGCTTGGGCGGCGACCAGATCGTCTTCCCATCCAAGTTAATCAGGACAGTGTCTTTGCAATCGCGGTGCTTAAGCGGCGATGCTGCTTTTCCCGAAGGGGTAAGATAGAAAACATAAGGCCCTTCCATTTTCGTAAAAGGATCGTCCGGATCCAGCGTTTTGCCGAAAACTCGTCTGAATTCTTCATAAGCTTCGGAAGTCCGCAACTCTTCCGGATCCAGAATTTTCATGGCAAAATAATAGGTAAGGCCATCTTTTCTGCTCTCGTAGACGTCTTCTTCTTGCGTTTCGTCATCGGTGACCTTGGCCTTGAATATCTTGCATAAGGTAAAACCCCTTGCGCGATTGTTGCTGCTTACGGCTGCGATTGCGTCTTTTATGCTGTAACTGGCCAGCGCGATTTTGCCATTGGGGCCGCCATATTCTAGGGGTATGGCATAAGGTGTAATTTCTGTGATAGCCGTGCCGGTTCTTTCTTCAGACATTTTGTTCTCCCGTATTAAATGCAAACCTGGACGAAACCTATAACGGAATTATAGTTACGTCAATAAACATTATGAAAAAATTACGAGCGCGCCGTTTTGGCCATCGAAACGGCGGCGGGGTTGCCCGACAACCTTACAAACCCGTTTTTTTCCTGATTATAGCTGTAAATCGCGCCTTCCTCCATGTCGAACAGCCACGAGGCGAGTTCCAGCCTGCCTTCCTCCAGCGCCTTCCGGACGCTGGGATAGGTCTTGAGGTTCTCGGCGCTGAGCAGCACGATCTGCTCCTCGGCATGGCGGAAGAGGTCTTTGTTCGTTTTTCCGGCCTCGCAGCAGGCCTTCGCCTTTTCAAGCCCTTCGCGGGCGACCTCGACGAAACTCGCGATTTCCTCGTCGTCGAGATTTTCCACCAGCGCCCGGATCGCGCCGCAGCCCGTATGGCCGAGGATGATGATCTTCTCCACCTTGTTGTATTTGATGGCGAATTGCAGCGCGGCGGCGAGCGCCGTGCCCTTTTTGTAGGGTCGAACAATCGCCCCCATCGCCTTGTGCGCGAAAAACGTGCCGGGCGGGGCGCGGAAGATCGTGCCGGGATTGCTGCGTGAATCGATGCAGGAAATGATGAAATAGTCGGGCGCCTGGCCTTGCTCGACAAGCCGCGGCATCAGGGCCTCGTCCTCATAGGCCTTCTTGCGGAACATCGTAAATCCCGCGAGCAGGTGCTCAAACCCTTTCATCTTTTTTACCTTGCCTTTCCATTTCATGGGAGGCCCATTCTTTTGATTATGTTAACTAATACCGGAACAGGAGCCGGTTTGTCAAGCTATACCGCCTTGACTTGGAACTCTACAGATTTTAGAAAGGGGTTTTTCGGGGAAGGTTGATATGAAAAAATCCTTGATAGCGTTAAGCGTGATTTTCGGGTCTGCGGTAGCCGGTGGCCTCGCATCCGAAGCAAACACGCTTAACAATCTGGTCTGGAGCGCGCCGGAGCAGGGGGATATCGATTTCTGGGAGAACCATCCGGATATCGCGGATCTGGTCATGGAACTGGATCGCGAGGAAGATTTGCTGCACCGGGAAGAATTCTCCAGAAAACTGAACGTTATTTTCAAGAAAGGCACTGCGGAACCGGAGCTGGTCTGCATTCATACTGGTCACGAAATCGCGGGCATCTTCAATTTCAGCTTTGATAGCCGGCAGGCTGAGAAGTATATGAAAGCGACTCCCGCCTTCAATGATTTTTTCCGCGAATCGTATGCCGGATATGCAGGCAAAACAGAATATAACAACCGTGTTAGCACATACGCGCAGGAACCCTGCGGCGATGAAGTCGTCCGCCAGTATGCGTTTGAGGTCAGCCGCGTGGTAAACGCGATGAAACAACGACTGGGACAGTCTGAAGTCAGCCCCGCTGCTCCATCAGCTCCGTAAACCGTTCAAACAGATAATGGCTGTCCTGCGGCCCCGGCGAGGCTTCCGGGTGATATTGCACGGAAAACACCGGCTTGCCCTTCACTCTTAAACCTTCGTTTGAGCCGTCGAACAGGCTGGTGTGGGTCGCCTCGACATCTTTAGGCAGGCTCTCAACAATAACTTCGAACCCGTGGTTCTGGCTGGTGATTTCGACCTTGCCGCTCTCCAGATCCTTGACCGGCTGGTTCGCGCCGCGGTGGCCAAGATGCATCTTGCGCGTCTTGCCACCTAAAGCGAGCGCGAGCAATTGATGACCCAGGCAAATGCCGAAGACAGGCTTGCCGGTTTTCAAAAGATCGCGGATCATCGGCACCGCGTATGCGCCCGTAGCCGCCGGATCGCCGGGGCCGTTGGAGAGGAATATTCCGTCCGGCTTGTGCCGCAATATGTCTTCGGCGGAAGAGGTGGCAGGGACGACGGTAACCCGGCAGCCGGCAGAAACAAGGCATCTTAAAATGTTGCGTTTGGCACCGAAATCAACGGCGACGACATGAGGGGCGGAGACACTCCCCCCCTTCCGCTTCGCTCCTTCCCCCCCGCTTGCGGGGGGGGTAGGGGGGGAAGGCGGCGACCACAAAGGTTCATCCCAGGTGTAGGTCTGTGTGCAGGATACCTCTTTCGCAAGATCCATCCCGTTGAGCCCCGGCCACTCCTGCGCTTCCTTGTGGAGTTTTTCAAGGTCGAATGTCCCCTTGGCGTTATGGCGCAGCACGCCGTTCGGCGCGCCCTTGTCGCGGATCAGCCGTGTCAGCGCCCGCGTGTCGATGCCGCAGATGCCGGGCAGGTTATGGCTTTTCAGCCACTCATCGAGATGCTTGGATGACCGCCAGTTGGAAGGAGATGTTATGTCCTCCCGCACGACCAGCCCGCGCGCCGCCGGGTTGATCGATTCAATATCTTCCCCGTTTGCGCCGGTATTGCCGATATGCGGAAAGGTAAAGGTGATGATCTGCCCCGCGTAGCTGGGGTCGGTCATGATCTCCTGATAGCCGGTCATCGAGGTATTGAAACATATCTCGCCGGTGGCCTGTGTTTCCGCGCCGATACCCTTGCCCCAGACCGCTGTGCCGTCCGCAAGAACGATAACGGCAGTTGCATTGTCGGGCTGTTTTATATTAGAAAAGTCAATCATTCCGGCTCTTTTTCCTAGCAGTTGCTGCTAGAAATAAAGTAGTTAAAGAGTCCTGTTCCAAAAGGGAAGAAAAAAATGAACAAGAGAACCGAATTCAACGAAGCCCTGAAAGCCGCCGTCAAAAGGAAAGACGTGATAGCCACGGCCACGGTGCGCCTGATTATCGCCGCGATGAAGGACCGCGACATCGAAGCGCGCGGCCGCGGCAATGCCGACGGGATCGGCGATGCCGAAATCCTCTCGATGCTCCAGTCGATGGTCAAGCAGCGGCAGGAATCCCACGAGACTTACCGCGCCGCCGGCCGCAACGACCTCGCCGACCGCGAGGCGGCGGAGATCCAGATCATCCGCGGCTTCATGCCCCAGCAGATGAGCGAGGACGACGTGGCCAAAACCGTCGACGGCCTGATCGTCGAGCTCGGCGTCAAGGACATCAAGGAAATGGGCAAGGTGATGGCGGAACTGAAAACCCGCTACGCCGGCCAGCTCGACATGGCCCGCGCGAGCGGCGTGGTCAAGCAAAGGCTTGCGGGTTAAATTTAGAATTTCGGCGCTGGGGCGGTAATTCCGGGAATATATCTGGGCCCGTTATCCGGCACGATCTCATCAAGTCCCGGCACTATCATGTCCGAGTAGGGAGGGACTTCCGGAAGGACATCGCCTTCCTCATCTCCGATGTGGCGTCCAGGATAATCTTCCGCATCTTCAGTGGCATCCTGTTCCGCAAGCGTCGCCGCGATGTCCCTGACCCAGTCGAATGATTCAGTCTTTGGGTTGTAAATCAGGTCGTTTGCATTGGCGGGAAAAACCTTGTTGACGCCTTCCACATAAACGCCTGACGTAGCGCCGCTGGCCTTCATGCGGTCTTCCAGATCCATTGATATGATGGCCGCTTGCGAAAGGACTTCCCCCGCGTAAAAAGCCCGCTTGATGACTTTATCTCTCGTGTCGTCGTAAAAATCGATTCTCAGTGTGTTCTCAGGCACCGGGAATTCGAGGTGTCCGGGATTCAGCGTATCGGATTCCTTCAATCCCTGATCGTCATAACCAAGGGCGCCTGTCTCCGGGTTCCTGACGTAAAAGCGGGCGTAATACATTGTGCTGCCTCGGTCTTTCTTTTATCCATAAATACTACTCTCAAATAGTAAACAAATTTATTAAAAGCCGCGGAAATCTGCTAAATAAAGACTATGGCGATTCCCCCGAGATTTTTGAGCGAGCTCCGCGACCGGCTCACGCTGTCCGATATTGTCGGCAGGCGCGTGAAGCTGACGCGCGCGGGAATGAAGGAATATAAAGCCTGCTGCCCGTTCCACCACGAAAAATCGCCTTCTTTCACGGTGAGCGACGACAAGCAGTTCTATCACTGTTTCGGCTGCGGCGCGCACGGCGACGCCATCGGTTTCGTGATGCAGAGCAGCAATCTGTCTTTCATCGAAGCCGTCGAACTGCTGGCCGCCGACGCGGGGATGCAGGTGCCCGACCAGTCGCCGGAGGAAGTGGAGACGGCGAAAAAGCAGAAAGATCTTCACGCGCTGCTGGAAGATACATGCAAATGGTTCGAGCGGCAGCTGCGTGAGCCGAAAAACCGGGATGCGCTGGATTATATGTATGGGCGCGGCGTTACCGATGAACTGCTCGCCGCGTTCCGCATCGGTTTTGCTTCCGCGGACAGCAACGCTCTCTGGAAGCATCTCGGCGAAAAAGGTTACAGCGACAGGCAGATGGCCGAAGCGGGAGTAGTTCTGCCATCCTCGCGCGGCGGCAACCCGTATGGTTTTTTCCGCGAGCGCGTGATCTTTCCCGTCTCCGACCGGCGCGGACGCATCGTCGCTTTTGGTGGTCGCATCCTGCCTGACCATCTGCGCGCGCCCGATCGGGACGGCAAGAAACCGCCCAAATATATCAACTCCAGCGACTCGCCGCTCTTCCACAAGGGCCGCATGCTCTACGGTGAATCCCACGCGCGGCAGGCGGCGGCGGAAGGAAAGCCTTTGATCGTTGTCGAAGGCTATGTCGATGTCATGTCCTGTTTCTCGGCGGGCTTCAGGGGGGCGGTAGCGCCGCTCGGCACGGCCCTGACGGAAGAACAGATCCTCGTCCTGTGGAAGATGATCCCGGCGCAGCAGAAAAATCCGGTCCTGTGTTTCGATGGCGACAACGCCGGACGCCGGGCTGCCGCTCGCGCCTGCGAGCGCCTGCTGCCGCTGCTTGCGCCCGACCAGAGCGCCTTGATTGCATTCCTTCCGGAAGGGCAGGATCCCGACAGCCTTATCCGCGGGCAGGGCGGGGCGAACTTTGAAAAAGTGATCGGTAACGCGATGCCGCTCGCCGAATTCATCTGGCTCGACAATACAGGCGGGAGGAAATTCGATACGCCGGAGGCAAGAGCCGGCCTTGCGAAAACGCTGGAAGAGGAAACGCTGCGGATAGCGGACCGGACGGTCCAGCAATATTACCGCCAGATGTTCCGCGACAAGCTCTATAAAGCCTTTGGGCCGCAGGGATTTTCCGGCAGGCAGTCTGCGAAAAACAGGCCCGGAAACCGCCCTCCCGTAATGGCGGCGCCGGTCGGAAAACCGGTCTTTTCGGCTGGAACCGCCCATTACGAGCGCCTGCTCGCCGCAATTATCAACCACCCCGCCATATTCGAGCAGGTGGAAGAGGAGCTGGGTGAGTTGCATATACCTCACGAAAGGCTTGATTTATTACGTCAAACTCTGCTAACTGTCCTGAGCACAGGGCAGGAGCTTGACACGGCTTCACTTGAGCACCATTTGATGGAGCAAGGATTTGGATCCGAAGTGAAATCCGTTCTTTCTCCAGCCGTTTATACCCATGCCGGCTTCGTCAGGCCGGGGGCCGCGGAAAAAACGGTGCTGGACGGCTGGCGGGAGACCCGGAAGATTATGGAACGGGACTCCCTCTGGAAAGAGTTGATGGCGGCCCAGAAGGCGCTTGCTGAAAATTTCAGCAAGGAAAACGAAGAAAGATTAATGGCCATATATACGGCTTTGAATGTGTATAAAACTTCGGAAGGTTAAAACAGGTCTTTGATTTTTCTTGAATAATACGGTCTAATCGCAGAACCAATAATGAGTCGGATTCAATGGCACCCAGAAGCACCACCAGGCAGCAAGCAGACGTGAGCGAAAAAGAAACGGAAGAATCCGGCGAAACCAGGGTCAAGGGTTCGCTGGAAACCATAGTCAAAAAGCTGATCAAGGCCGGTAAGGAAAAAGGCTTCCTTACCTATGATGAGATCAACAAGGCTATCCCCGCCGAAGAATTCGCCGCCGACCAGATCGAGGATGCGATGGCGACCATCAGCGATGTTGGCGTCCAGTTCGTCGACAGCGAGGACAATCTCGACTCGGAACCCGAAGCCGCGGAAAAACCCGAAAGCGAATATGAATCCGGCGGCAACATCGCCGACGACGACACAGGCCGCACCGACGATCCCGTGCGCATGTATCTGCGCGAAATGGGTTCGGTCGAACTGCTCTCGCGCGAGGGCGAGATCGCCATTGCAAAACGCATTGAAGCCGGCAAGGAAATGATGATCGGCGGCATCTGCGAAAGCCCGCTCGCCATCGAATCCCTTATCGCCTGGTACGACGCCCTGCAAAAGGGCGACATCCTGTTGCGCGAAGTCATCGACCTCGACGCGACCTACAGCGACGGCGAAGAGCCCGAAATCGTTCATCACGACGAAGAAGGCAAGGAAGGCGAGGACGGCGAAGGCAAGCCGAAAGATCCCGCCGCTCCCGGCGCTGGCGCCGGCGGCGAAGGCGATGAGGACGAAAACAGCATCTCGCTTTCCGCCATGGAAGAAGAGCTGATGCCGCAGGTGTTTGAAACCTTCGGCAAAATTCAAAAATGCTACAAGAAGATGCAGAAGGCGCAGGCCCCGCGTCTTGAACTGCTGGCCAAGGGCAAGGAACCGCCCGCCGCCGTCAACAAGAAATACGAAGACGTCAAAGAGGAAATGATCGACCTCATGAACGAGGTGTCGCTTAACAACGCCCGTATTGACCAGCTGATCGAGCGCCTCTACAAGATCAACCGCGAACTCGTGAGCCTTGAGGGCAAGCTGATGCGCGTCGCCGTCGATTGCGGCGTCAAGCGCGAGGAGTTCATGGAGGAATATTTCGGCTCCGAACTCGATCCGCGCTGGCTGACCAAGGTGAAGAAGAATTCCAAAAAATGGGAAAAATTCGCTGAGAAGCACAAGGACGAGGTCAAGGCGATCCGTGACCAGATCGGATCCATCGCCGAAGAGTCCGGCCTGCCGCTGCGTGAATTCCGCCGCATCGTCTCGACGGTGCAGAAGGGCGAGAAGGAAGCCGCCCGCGCCAAGAAGGAAATGGTCGAGGCCAACCTGCGTCTCGTTATTTCCATCGCCAAGAAATACACGAACCGCGGCCTGCAATTCCTCGACCTCATTCAGGAAGGCAATATCGGCCTGATGAAAGCCGTCGATAAATTCGAATACCGCCGCGGCTATAAATTCTCTACCTATGCGACATGGTGGATCCGGCAGGCGATCACCCGCTCGATCGCCGACCAGGCGCGCACGATCCGCATCCCGGTCCATATGATCGAAACGATCAACAAGCTGGTGCGCACCTCGCGCCAGATGATGCACGAAATCGGCCGCGAGCCAACGCCGGAAGAACTCGCCGCGCGCCTGCACATGCCTTTGGATAAAGTCCGCAAGGTGCTCAAGATCGCGAAAGAACCTGTCTCCCTCGAAACGCCGATCGGTGATGAAGAAGATTCATCGCTGGGCGACTTCATCGAGGACAAGAACGCGCTGCTCCCCGTCGAAAGCGCGATCCACTCGAACCTGCGCGAAACCACGACCCGCGTTCTCGCCTCGCTCACCCCGCGCGAAGAACGCGTCCTGCGCATGCGCTTCGGCATCGGCATGAACACCGACCACACTCTTGAAGAGGTCGGCCAGCAGTTCAACGTCACCCGCGAACGTATCCGCCAGATCGAGGCGAAAGCCCTGCGCAAACTCAAGCACCCAAGCCGGAGCCGGAAACTGCGGAGTTTTCTGGATACCTGACTATGGACTACAAACAGGTTCGCGAGTACGCCAGCAATCATCGGGCGGATATCCTGTCTTCCGATACATGCGGCTGCTATTTTTGCGTTTCGACTTTTCCTCCCGAGCATATCATGCGCTGGATCGACAACGATCAGACCGCGCTTTATCCCAAATGCGCGACTGCCGCCGTGATAGGTTCCGTTGCCGGCTATTTCCTGAAGCCGGGCCGGTTGGAAACACTCAGAGAATACTACTACGGCAATTGACAAAAATTGCCAATTTATGCCATAATTAAAGGGTAGGAGACTGCCCATGACCACCATGAATATTTCTCTCCCCGAAGAAATGAAGCTTTTCATCGAAAAGGAAATGACGGAAGGCCATTACAGTTCCGTTTCCGAATATGTCCGCGCCCTGATCCGCGAGCGCCAGAAGCAGCAGGCGCGGGAGAAGCTGGACGCCCTTTTGCTGGAAAGTATGCAATCCGGAACGAAGCCGCTATCCGATGTTGATTGGGAAGCGATGAAAAACCGCGTGATCCGCAAAAGCGGCAAAGAAAATTAAATGCCGTTTTACTGTGATGTTTCCGGCAATGCCGAAGAGGATGTCGAACGGCAGGCTCTGTACATTGCGGAACACAATGTAAATGCGGCGCTCAAATTTATGGACTGCGCTTCCCTGAGTTTCAATTTCCTGACGGATAATCCATATGCCGGTTCTGTCTATAAAGTTGTGGTGCCCGGAGTGAATGAGATCCGCAGGTGGCATGTTAAAGAATTCACCGACTATCTGATTTTTTATCAGGTGCTGGTGGAAGAAAATAGGCTGATTATCCATCGTGTGCTCCACGGCATGAGGGATATAGGCTCCCTACTGGACGATCTTTAATGACCCCCCTCATCCTCGCCCTCATCGCCGCCAGCGTCTTCATAACTTCCGTCATATCCGGCGTTTTCGGCATGGCGGGCGGGCTGATTCTGATGACGGTCCTGCTCAATCTCATGTCATTGCAGGCCGCCATGGCGGTGCATGCCGGCATCCAGATGGTCGCGAACGGCTGGCGCTGCTTTCTCTGGCGCGGGCATATCGTCTGGCATGTGCTGCCTTTTTATATCGCGGGCATGGCGGCGGGGCTGATCGCTATCAGCTTCATTAAATATGTGCCTGATAAAGCCGTCGCCCTGATCGTCATGGGCAGCCTGCCGCTGCTCGCCATGCTCGCGGGCAAGACCCTGACATTGAGCATCACGAATAAAACGCAGACTTTCTGCGCCGCCGCGTGCCTCACCTTCATCCAGATGACGGCGGGCGTGGTCGGCCCGCTGCTCGACCTGCTCTATAACAACGCGCCGCTCACCCGCCAGCAGATCGTCAGCACCAAGGCCTTCACCCAGACGGCGATGCATCTCGTGCGCCTTGTCTATTTCGGCGCGCTCGTCCCGCTGCTCACGGGGACAAGCCAGTGGCCGGAAGGGCTGAAACCGGAATTCATGCTGCTCTTCATGGCGGCTTCCATCGCCGGAACCAGCGCCGCCGCAATGCTCCTGCACCGCCTCAGCGATCACGGCTTTAAAAAGGCGAGCAGGGGGCTGATCGCGGTTATCAGCCTTTACTGCCTCGGCCAGGGGTTCTATATGATTTTTACGGGGAATTAGCCCCAGATTCCGGTTGCAACCGCCCCGGCCAAAGTCCAATATCCGGCTGGAATAGTTGCTTTTTGAAAGGAAATTCCCATGAAAAACACCCTCAGACTTATCACCGGCCTGCTGGCCGTTGCCGTTATGTTTGCCTCTCCCGTTGCCTTCGCCGCCATGCCGCTCAGCGCGAAACAGGTCGAAAGCTTCCTCGGCAGCATGAAATCGGTCGACTCCCTCACCGATGAAATGAAAGCCGCCGGCAAGCAGGAAGCCCTGCAGGCCGAAATGGACAAAAGGGCGGGCGTGACCTTCACCCCCTACGTCAACAGCGTGACGATCCTTAAAGAGAAATACGGCCCCGAATACGGCAAGCTTGGCGATATCGTAAAAAAGCACGGCTTCTCCTCGCAGGAAGAATGGGCCAATGTCGGCGACGCGGTGATGCTCTCCTACATGGCGCTGAAAGCGGAAAAGGAACCCGGCTTTGAAAAAGCGGCGACCGAGCTGACCCCCGAAATGATGGCCCAGATCCCCCCCGAAACGCGGGCGCAGGTCGAAAAAACCATGAAAATGATGAACGCGATCAAGGCGGCCCCCGCCGAACACAAACAGGTCGTCACCCCCTTCATTGCCGACATCGACAAATGGATCGGCGAGCAGCAGGCGGCGCAGCAGTAAGCGGCTGATTTAACCGCTCTCTAAATCCGTCACCACCCGGTTTATCCGGGTGGTCCATCGGGCCGCATACACCGTCTTTGTATTTTCCACGGATAGCCCGGACAAGCCGGGCTATGACGTTTTTAAGAGTATTGCTTATGAATATAAAAGCTTTATTCCCAAACCCTTTTTGTATTATATACTCGTCCTAAGGGGCCTGTAGCTCAGTTGGTTAGAGCGGACCGTTCATAACGGTTTGGTCGCTGGTTCAAGTCCGGCCAGGCCCACCATTTTTCGTTAGCGAGCCACTTGCGAGCTTAAGAAAAATGAGTGTCCTCCGTAGCCTTGGCGGAGGAGGACGGTCGAAAGACATTCAATTTACGCCACCACTTTGACCATGAAATAAATTATGCCTTTGTCCGAGATAGAACCACATAAAAATGAACGTGTAATGGACCTCGTTAAAGAAGCGGGGTTGGATATTAGCGACTGGGCTGCATTTAAAGGTGGGCCTTCTAAGGCCGCCAGCAATCCTAAATATTGCTACGAATGGTGCTTTGTCGAAGAAAATTTAGATTTAGTCGTACTTAATCTTTGGTTTGACGAAATAAAATCAGAAGGTAAAAAAATTTACCGGCAAATCAACATGCGAAACCTTGCACAGAGAAATAGTAGTAAGCCAGTTTGGAAAAAACGAGCGTTGAAAATGGATAACGCCATTAGGATGGCTTATGAATCGCAATTGCCGCTTAGAATTATTGTTGGAAGTGGTGTAAGGCGCACTTCTGATGATATGACGGCTAAAGCATCAATAATTCATAAACGATTGCTTGATCCTGTGCCTTGGGCGGTTGCTTCATATGACATTGTTTCGGGCGATGGTATTCTTGAAAGAGGCTTGATCCCTACAATTCCCAAAGAAGAATATTTTAATATTGAGCAAAATGATATCGAATTACCTGAAGGCGCATTAAAAGAACGTCTTACCAAGCATAGAAAACGTGAGAGTGCGCTTAGAAGAAGAAAAATTCATGACGTCCTAAACAAAAATAATGGGCGTTTGATTTGTGAAGTAAAAAATTGCGGATTCGATTTCATTAAAGTTTATGGTGCGCTTGGTGAGGGCTATGCACAAGTGCATCACATCATTCCACTTAGCGAGAGTCCTGCTGAAGGCAGAAAGACTTCATTAAATGATTTAGCCATCGTATGTGCAAACTGTCATGTTATGATTCATAGAAATGGAGAATGCAGACCAATGGAAACTCTAATTGCTCCAAAAGCAAGGCAAAAGAAAATTAAGCCGCGCATTTAGGTATTTGCATGAAATTGTCATCCAAACAACGCGAAGACCTCCTCCACACCCTGCAAACCCGCTTCGCAAAAAACATGCCCCGCCACAAAGGCCTTGAATGGGTCAAGGTACAGAAAAGGCTGGAGGCCGATCCCGGAAAACTCTGGCCGCTCCATGAAATGGAACGGACCGGCGGCGAGCCTGACGTTGTCGGCCATGACAAAAAAACCGGCGAATATATTTTTTACGATTGCGCGGCGGAAAGCCCGAAAGGCCGCAGGAGCGTCTGCTACGACCGCGAGGGGCTGGAGTCGAGAAAAGAACACAGGCCGGAAAACAGCGCCGTCGATATGGCGGCGTCCATGGGCGTCGCGCTTTTAACGGAAGAGCAATACCGCGAACTGCAAACGCTTGGCGAGTTCGACATGAAAACCTCGAGCTGGGTGCAAACGCCCGCCGCTATCAGAAAACACGGCGGCGCGCTTTTTTGCGACCGCCGCTACGGCGCTGTCTTCACCTACCACAACGGCGCGCAATCCTACTACGCCGCGCGGGCCTTCCGCGGCTCGTTAAGGGTTTGATCTCTGCAGCATGAAATCCCCCCGGCGGAATCTGCCGGAATGTTAAACGGTATCAAAGACTTCCGCTCTCGCGGCGGGGTCTCAAAAAAACCCTTTATTATCAAAATATTAACATAAAAACAGTAAGCTTATAGTGAAAAAGTGTAACCAAAACATTAACTTGTAAAAGGTGTTGCGCGTCCCGTGAGCGAGCTGAGCCGGAAGTTTGATGAATATGCGCACGGGGGAGAGATCACCATCCCCCAGAGGGATATGATTCCGAAAACGGCGGAATTGATGGCCGATCGCATGGGCCTGCCGGAATTCACCGTCCCGCGCGAAGCTATCGAGCATAACGGCAACGAACTGGGCGTCAATATCACGCCGGTTCTGCGGGCGCTGGATCTTCCCGGGGCCGGCAAGCTGTACGGCTCCGTCCTGAAATTCGACGAGGAAGTCCTGCTCCACGCGCCGGATATACACGTTATAGTGCGGGGAAATGTCGAGGTCATCGCCGACGACACCCGTGACTATTCAAACGGCCCAATCGTCGAGAACAGCGCCGATGTTCTGCTCCAGGTCGTAAAGCCGCGGGGCCATGAGGACACGCTCAACGTCGCTATAGACAACGCGCCGGACTGGAAACCGCCGGTTCCCGAAATAAGCAAGCAGATGAGTTTCAAGGATTTCTCGCTCTCCGAAGACGTCAACACCGAGGAACTGACGGTCACCGAACTGCTTCCCCATCACGAGGGCGCCCTCAATCTGGGCAAGCTCGCATCCGATGTCTGGAAGCATGACGCGGCGGACAAGGGCTTGATTAGAGCATTATGATTTTAAGTTCGATCATATCCCGCATTTTTGAAGTAGTTTGTGCATTCATGCGGCGTAAAGGAGTCAAGAAGTTGTCCGATGGCCGCTGATACGGCGGCGGCTGTTCG
>Ga0187893_10000653_pt1 | contig 88370 bp, 80 predicted proteins | sample MA1701074metaG_FD_139574 | JGI IMG/M metagenome (GOLD analysis project Ga0187893, IMG submission 139574) | White microbial mat communities from a basaltic lava cave in the Kipuka Kanohina Cave System on the Island of Hawaii, USA - MA170107-4 metaG ... | reverse complement strand
TCAACAGCCTGTGATTTGAACGCCTTGTCGTACTTTCGGTGTATCCTTCCCTGAGCCACTCGAACACCTCCTGCGAAACCCATTGTCTCGCTTCTGGGTGTCCACTTCTACTGGGGAAGTCCACACTCGCCAGCAAACAGCATGCCGCCGATCTATTCCGCGCCAGCGTGTTTGGCCGGACGGATACATCGCTTCTATGCAACTACCAGTGAACTGCCGCACATCTCGGCAGGCTGGCGGAGCCCCGCAAGGGACAAGAGGGTTGGAGCGATATCGGCGAGGCGTCCGCCTGAACGCAGGCGGCATCCCTTCGAGGCCTCATCTACCAGGAATAGATCGACATCATAGGTGGTATGTGCCGTGTGCGGCCCGCCGGTTGCCGGGTCGATCATCTGTTCGCAGTTGCCGTGATCGGCGGTCACGATCGCCGCTCCGCCTTTGGCCAGCGCCGCCTCGACCACCCGGCCGACGCAAGCGTCAACGGTCTCGACGGCCTTGATCGCCGCCTGGAGGTTGCCGGTGTGGCCGACCATGTCTCCGTTCGCGTAATTGAGGATGTATAGGTCATACGCGTCCGATGCGATCCGGCTCAACATCTCCTCGGTGACCGGATACGCGGACATCTCCGGCTTTTGGTCGTAGGTGGTCACGTCGCGCGGCGAGGGAATCAGCTTGCGATCTTCGCCGTCAAAAGGCTCGTCACGATAATCGTTGAAGAAAAAGGTTACGTGGGGATACTTCTCCGTCTCGGCGCAGCGGAATTGACGCAGCCCCAGCGAGGACGCGTAGGCCCCGAGGATGTTCTCCAACTTCGGCGGGCGCGGAAACGCCACGTGCACCGGCAACCCCTTCTCAAAGTCGCACATGGTGCAGTAGTAGAGATTCTCAATCTTCGGCCCCCGGTCGAAGCCGTGTGCCTTGGTGCTTGCGTCTCGCCCGGACATCTCGAATTGGGGCGCATCAAGGACGAATGCCTTGGTAATCTCGCGCGGCCGATCGCCTCGAAAGTTGAAAAAGATGACCGCGTCGCCAGCTTGGATGGGCCGCGGCGGGCCAACAACCGTCGGCTCGATGAATTCGTCTCCGCTGCGACTTGGTTCAGCAGGGTGGCTGTAGTAACGCTCAAATGCCTCTTCGGCCGAGGCGACGCGTGCCCCTTCTCCCTCGGTCAGCAGCCGATAGGCCCGCTCGACGCGGTCCCAGCGGTTGTCGCGATCCATGGCGTAGTAGCGGCCGACGACCGTGGCCACGGAGCCTACGCCGACGTCCTTCATCTTTGCCTCGATGGCGCGGATGAATTCGATGCCGGAGCGCGGAGGCGTATCGCGGCCGTCCCCGAAGGCGTGCAGCAGCACCCGGTCGGCGGCCAGACCGTTCTGCGCGGCCAGCTTCAATAACGCGTACAGATGCTCTAATGCTGAATGCACTCCCGCGTCGCTGGCCAGACCCAGAAGGTGCAGCCTGCCGCCGGTCTGTTTGGCGTGATCGACTGCTGCGTGGAGCCGCTCGTTTCGGAAGTAGGAGCCGTCGCGAATCGTCCGGGTGATGCGCATTTGCTCTTGATCGACGATCCGGCCGGCCCCGATGTTTTGATGGCCGACCTCGCTGTTTCCCATGACGCCCGCCGGCAGCCCGACGTCTTCGCCGCTGGTGTGAATCTGCACCCAGGGATAGGTGGCGCGGAGCCGATCATCCACCGGCGTCTTGGCCAGGTGGACGGCGTTGGCGTGGTTCCACTCGGGATAGGGATTGTGCCCCCAGCCGTCTCGAATGATGAGCACTAACGGCCGTCGCGCGAGCGTTTGCATGGTCCGCCTCTGGATCGCGCGGTGATTGTACGGCGCGCCGACGAAGGGCACCAACGGACCGAACTCAGTTGGTGGAAGCCGGCGTCCTGGTGACGAGGTTGTCGATGAAATGTCGGACGATCCGTTCGTTCAGCCGCATCGTCACCTCCGGCTCCGGCACCATGTGGGTGAAGCCCGGCAGGACCAGCAGGTCGTAGGGCCGGCCGGCGCGGAAAAGGGCCTCGGCCATCTTGAGGCTGTGGGTGAAATAGACGTTGTCGTCAGTCGTGCCGTGGATCAGCAGCAGGGGCCGGCCGAGATGACGGGCATAGGTCAGCACGTTGCTGACGCGGTAGGCCTCCGGGCTCGTCTGCGGTAGGCCCAGATAGCGCTCGGTGTAATGGGTGTCATAGTCGGCCCAATCGATCACCGGGGCCCCGGCGACGGCGGCATGGAACACATCCGGCCTCTTGCAAACCGCCATGGCGCTGAAATACCCGCCGAACGACCAGCCGTAGACCCCAACGCGGGAAAGGTCCAGCTCGCCGTAACGGCTGCCAAGGGCCTCGAGGCCTGCCACCTGGTCGTCGAGTGGCGCGTCGATGAAATTGCCCGCGATTGCCCGCTCCCACTCCCGCCCTCGGCGCGGCGTACCACGACCGTCGAGGGAGACGACGATGAATCCCTGATCGGCCATCCACTGCTGGCGTAGGTAGGAGCGCGAGGAGGCCGTCACGACAGGATGCCCCGGCCCGCCATAGACATAGACCAGCACGGGGTACTTGCGAGCGGCGGCGAAGTTGCGAGGCCGAATAATCGCGGCGTGCATGGTGCGGCCTGCCGCTTCAACAGTGGTGAGTTCGAGGTTGGACTTGAACGGCGGCTCTACGGCGACGGAGGGGAGCTCTCCGCGGGCTGTCGCGTCTCGGCCGCGGATGGTATATCGCATCGAACCGTCCATGAGCGAGGCCTTGTCCACCCACACACTGCCGTCCCTGGCGAAGGCCCCATCATGCGTCCCCGGTTCCTTGGTAAGCAGGACGACCTCTCCGCTGTCCAACGATAGGCGGTAAAGCTGCGCTTGGGTTGGGTCGGTGCCGCCAGAGACGACAACCTCGCGGCGTTCGCCGTCCAAAGCCACCACCCCGTACAACCGGGACTCCCCAGGCTGATAGCTACGCTTGAGCAACCCCTGGCGCGATCGAAGCTCAAGCTGCCATTCGCCGGTGCGCTCGCTCGTCCAAAGAAATTCCTCGCCGCCCGGAAGCCACCGCGGCATGTCAGGGTCGAGGTTCAACCATGCCGCGTCCGTCTCTCGCAAAAGCTCTGTTGCGTCTCCTGTCAGGGGATCCGCGGCGTACAGCACCTGCTCGCGCTGGTCCCTGGACTGGACCAGGATGGTGAGCGGCCCCTCCTGCTTCCAACATACCGCCGCAAGGTATGGGAATTTCTCCTGGTCCCACTGGGCCCAGCGGGGCTCGCCGCCGGTAACAGAAACGATTCCCAGTCGCACCCGGGCATTGGCCCCGCCGGCTCGGGGGTAGCGCCATCCCTTGGGGGGCGCGTCGGGCCGTCTGGAATCGGCGATGAAGAGCGTCTCCACCGCTCGTTGATCGCATTCCTCAAAGGCCAACCACTGGGAGTCGCCGCTCCACCAGTAACCCGTCTGCCGATTCATCTCTTCCTGGGCGACGAACTCCGCCACGCCGTGCGAGACGTCCTCCGCGCCTCCCGTGGTGATTGCATTCTCGGCGCCGTTTTCCAATTCGATCGCGTACAGGTCGTAGCCACGAATGCAGGCGGCGAATCTGCCATCTGGAGATAACTTGGGATCCATCGCCGGTCCGGCGGGATTGTCGCGAAGCGGCTTGACGCTTCCATCGGTGCGATTAATGAGGTAAAGGCGGCCGCTCAAGACGGCCAGGACCAACCTCCCGTCCTCGGACAGCGTGTACGAAGTGAATCCCTTGCCGATCTCGCGCTGTCGCTCTCGGCGGGCTTTTTCCTCGGCGGTTATCTCCTCTTCGGAGCCGACGAGCAGATCGGCCGGCCTGGCGAGTCCGCGGAGTTGACCCGTGGCGACGTCCAACTCATAGAGGTTGCGGCTTACGTCGCGCGGCCCACTCCGGAGGAAGAGTACGGCATCGCCATTCGGGGTCACCTGGATTCCGGTAGGCTGACCGGCGGAGTAGCCCCAGGTTTCGGCATACTCACGGAGAAAGCCGAGGTCGATTGATTGCTCAGGTGGAGCGATCGCCTGGCATCCGAAGAGCGAGAGCCATATGGATAGGCCCCCCAGGGCGATGGCGAGGCGCCTGTGAATTGATGAATTGCGGTCACGCCGGCATCGAGGCCGTTGCAGACCCCCAGGAGGCGGAAGGCTTGCGGACCCGGACCCAATAGGCGTCGAGAGAAAAGCGATGATGAGACCTAGTGGCCTATGGGAGTGAATCGCACGATGTCCACGATCAGGTCCAGCCCGGCCCCGACCGCGCCGACGGCCTGACCTCCCGGCCCAAGGGCACCCGCGACCCCGGTGAGCGCCATTCCTGTGCCGAGTATGTCCGCCAGATTCTGGACACAAGTGAGTGACCAGAAGACCCATCCGGCCGCCAGCAACGCCGTGACCTTCTTGACCCATAGGGTCGATCGGGGCCTCAACATCGGCGGCTCCTTCCTGGTGATCGACAGGGCGACTCCACCCGCTACGACACTCCCTTGGGCAGCCTAGACCGCGCGACGAACGTCATACGACCGCTGCCGGTTCGTGTCAACAATAATCCTTAACATATTGTAGGAAAATGCATTAGGATGGGATTTGTCTAGGGTTGGACCGTCGGCGGCAGATATTCAGCGTCAGCGATGGCACCGTGGTTGAGCCGAGGCCGTGCCCGGCATTAGACTGAGCCCGGGTACCGGATTGACGGGTCATCTTCGGTCCGATGCCCACCGACGCCCTCGGGAATCCCAAAGGAGCATTACGGCATGGACGGTTCACCTGATCGATTTGAGCGTCACTACGAACGACGAAGGGAGGAGAAGGAGCGAAGCCTGCGAGGCCTTCCCGGAGAGGACGAAGCCCCGCTTCCGCCGCCCATCGATCCCATCAAGGGAGAACAAAAACCGCCGGGCCGAAACGATCCCTGTCCGTGCGGTAGCGGCAAGAAGTACAAGCAGTGCTGCCTGAAAAAGGCATAGGGAGACGCCGCCGGTTCTTGTCGTGATTGCCTGCGTTCACCTCGCGTCTATCATGCCCTCATGCCCGTCATCCTGATGGACCTGCTCTATCTCCCCGCGGCCCTTTTATATCTTCCTGTCCTGCTCTACCAGATGCTGGTCCAGAAGAAGAATCGCCGCGGATGGCTCCAGCGATTCGGCCGAGTCGAGCGTCGAGAACTCAATCGGCCGTGCGTGTGGATTCACGCCGTCTCGCTTGGGGAGATCAACGCCGCCCGGCCCTTCGTGGAGCAGATCGTTCGGCGGCTTCCCAGCCACGTCGTCGCCATCTCCGCGACCACCGACACCGGCTATGCCTCCGCGTGCCGGCTGTACCCGTCGGCCTTGGTGTTTCGCTATCCGCTTGACTTTTCCTGGGTGGTACGCCGCGTCCTTCGGCGCATCCGGCCGAGCGCTATCGTCCTGATGGAGCTTGAAGTGTGGCCGAACCTCATCACCCTCACGCATCGCCGCGGCATCCCGATCTGCATCGCCAATGGCCGGGTAACCGAGCATCGTTCGATGAGGGGATTCCGCCTGCCGGTCCTCCGCGGAATCGCCAGGAGGATGTTTTCGCGAATCGCGTGGATCGCCGCCCAGGACGCCACCTATGCCGCCCGCTTCATCGAGCTCGGAGCGCCAAAAGATCGCGTCTTCGTCACCGGCTCCACCAAGTTCGACGCAGCGGCCATCAGCGATCGCGTCGAGGGCGACGAGCTTGTCGCCGGCGAAATGGGCATCGACCGCAAGCGCCCGCTGGTCGTGGCCGGCTCGACGGGACCCGGTGAGGAAGAGATGCTCCTGGCGGCCTACGGGGCGATGGTGAAAGAGTCAGCGGACTTGCAACTGGCGATTGTCCCGCGCCGCCCCGAGCGATTCGAGGAGGTCGCTCGACTGATCGAATCGAAAGGATATCGCTGCCGGCGGCGCAGCCACCGAGACGAGGGCTCTGGGCAGACCTCCGGCGACTCGCATCGGGTGGTCTTCCTCGGCGACACGATGGGTGAGCTGCGGAAGTTCTACAGCCTGGCCGACGTGGTCTTCGTGGGGAGGACTCTCGTGCCGCTCGGCGGATCGGACTTGATGGAAATCGCCGGGCTTGGCCGGCCCATGTGTCATGGCCCGTACGTCGAGAACTTCGCCGACATCGCCGAGTCGCTGCGTTCGGCAAACGCGGCTGTGCGGATCGACAACGCGGCCCAACTTTCATCCGTCCTCGGCGGCCTGCTGGCCGATCCGGCGGCGGCCAAGGCGATGGGACTGCGGGCCCAGGACGTCGTTAAGCGGAACCTCGGCGCATCGGGCAAAACCGTCGATCTGCTCTGCGAAACCCTGACCGAGTCGTCGCGTGGGGCGAATTGACGCCTTGCGGGACGAGGGCAGATCAGCCCCCCTGCATTCGCTCGATGAAGCCGGTATCGATGTTGGAACTGAGGAAGTCCGAGTGTTGGAAGATTTCCTTCAGCAGCGGCACGGTGGTGAGCAGCGGCGATATGTGCAGCTCATCCAGACAGCGGCGCATGCACCGCACCGCCTCATCGCGCGTCGCCCGGTGAACGATGAGCTTGCCGATGAGCGAGTCGTAGTATGGACTTATGGAATGACCGGCCGAGGCGTGTGAGTCGAAGCGCACGCCGAAGCCGCCGGGGACGCGCAGCTCGGCGATCTTGCCGGGCGAAGGGCGGAACCCGTGGGCCGGGTCCTCCGCGTTGATCCGGGCCTCGATGGCGCAGCCGTTGCGAGCGATATCCCTTTGCCGGAGCGTCAGCTTCTCGCCGGCGGCGATGCGGATCATCCACTTGATCAGGTCGATTCCGGTGATCATTTCCGTGACCGGATGCTCCACCTGAATCCGTGTGTTGACCTCCAGAAAATAGAAATTGCCCTGCCGATCGACGATGAACTCGACAGTCCCGGCGGAGTAGTATCCTGAGGCCTCTACCAGGCGAATCGCCGCCTTGCAGAGGCCGTCCCGGGTCTTGTCGTTGATCGCCGGGGAGGGCGACTCCTCGACCAGCTTCTGGTGCCGCCTTTGAAGCGTGCAGTCTCTCTCCCAGAGGTGGACGTAGTTGCCGTGCTGGTCCGCGAGCACCTGCACCTCGACATGCCTGGGCTGCTCGACCAACTTCTCGATATAGACCCGGCCGTCACGGAAGGCGTTTTCGGCCTCGGTCCTGGCGTTGCGAATCTGTGACCGAAGGGTCGCTTCATTGTGGGCGACCCGCATGCCTCGCCCTCCGCCTCCGGCGGCCGCCTTGATCATGATGGGATACCCAATCTCGTCGGCGAGTTTCACCGCCTCATCGTCGTCTTCGACAACTCCGTCGCTGCCGGGAACCGCCCGGATCCGAAGCTTCTTGGCCAGCTTCTTGGCCGCCGCCTTGTCGCCCAGCAGGCGGATGGCCTCGGCGCTGGGGCCGATGAATTCGATCTTGCTCGATCGGCACTGTTCGGCGAAGTCGGCGTTCTCCGCCAGGAAGCCGTAACCCGGATGAATGGCGTCGACGTTGGCGATCTCCGCGGCGGCGATGATCCGGTCCGCCCTCAAGTAGCTCTGGTTGGGCGGCGGCGGCCCGATGCAGATGGCTTCCTTCGCCAGGCTGAGGAAGGGCGCGCCGCGGTCGGCCTCGGAGAAGACCGCGACGGTCTCGATGCCGAGTTCATGACAGGCGCGGAAGATTCGCTGGGCGATCTCTCCGCGGTTGGCCACCAGCACCTTCGAAAAGAGCCGCTTTCGGACCTTGGACTTCGCGGACTTTAGCGACAGGGCGTCCCCAAGTCGGTCGGTGAGGCTCGCCGGCATGGTGGTGGCTTGCTTTTCGGCGGGCATCAGGCGACCCGCAAGGTGATGAGTGTCTGGCCGAACTCGACGGCCGCCCCCGACGGGACCTCGATGGATTCGACGATCCCGGAGACCTCGGCCTTTATCTCGTTGAAGACCTTCATCGCCTCGATAATGCAGACCACCGTTTCGGGGCCGACCCGATCGCCGATCTTGACGAAGGGCGGCGACTCCGGGTCCGGCGTCGGGTAGAAGGTTCCGACCATCGGCGAAGTGATCCTGGCCAGTCCGTCGTCGATGGCGGCGTCGGGCAGTCGCGCGGCAGGCGCGAGGAGCGCGGCCGATGCGAGCGGCGTGGCGTGGGCATGGATGTGGGCGACCGGATGTGCCGCGTGATTGGACCCGTGGGAGCCGCGCCGAAGGAGGATTCGCTTCTCGCCGTCTCGGATGACGATCTCCGAGAGATCGTTGTCCACCATCAGGTTTGTGAGCGTCTTGATCTCTTCGATGTCCATCAAGCACACATGCTGCGTGACCGCCCCGGCCCAGGCCACAACAACGCCGCTATCGGCCGCGCGGGACGCATCAAGGAAACGCCCGATCATTCCGTTTGCCCGGGCGACAGGAGGACGATTCTATCGAGTCCGACACGAAGGGGTCAAGGAGCGGCCATCGAGCCTGCGTCGCCTCGACCTGGCGCAGCGGATCCTTGATTTGGGAGTGGCAGACAAGCCGTGAAATCTGTTCAATCCGCGACGACCGTCCGAAAATGCGGCGTGACTGCGCGCCTGATGAAGCGCCTCGCGGATGAACTCGTGTGGTTTCCGATGTAGCTGTGCCAGATCCATGATGGATGCCAGTGGACATCGCTGAAACCCGTCGGATGCTTTCGCCAGCCGAGCCAGCCTGCGGCCGGAGCGAAGACGCGGTCGGACGTCCCCAGAACCAGGGTTCCCAGGCCCAGGAAGAAGCAATCGGCTGGGCCGCCGACGGAGAAAAGGCCGTCGGAACATTTCGCGGCGGCCATGGTCAGGTCGTACCCGCGGGAGATGGAAGGCGCCAAAAGCACGGCGCATCGCACGCGAACCTCGGCCGGCAGCTTTTCCAGCGCTCGAACGACGATCCAGCAGCCGCCCGACTGGGCCAGAAGACAGACCGGCGAATCGGGGTGGCTCGATCGATAGTCGCGGATGGCCTCGGCGAGGCGGTCGGATTGCCGCTCCTGGTGACGGGGGCTCATGAGATTGATCAGGGAGCGCAGAATGGGAATGCCGTCGTTCCAATCGAGCCGGACAACGCTCCCGCGGAACCGGCCCCGCAATACGCCGACCGCCATCGCCCGGTTGTAGAGGCTCGGACCTTCAATCCCGCCGACAATCAACGTCAGGCCGCGACGGCGACGCGCTGGTGAATCCGCCCGAGCCGGCAGGTCTATCCGCAAAAATATGCTCACCAGTTTCCCGAATACCCCGTAGAGTGGATCGACGATGGCGCTGGCCACGATGAACAGCCATAGCAGAAGCCGCGCAAACCCCGACCCTCCCCCGGCCCGCGACACGGCCGCGAGCGGCAAACGAGGATTGGCCAGATTCGAGGCGTCCGGCACTTGTCGAGCCGGCGGATTGCTGGGTAGGACGTCGTGAGCCGGAGGATGACGGCTGGCGCGCACTATGCCCGCTCGATGTACTCTCCGGTGCGCGTATCAACCCGCACGACCTCGCCCGGTGAGATAAAGGGTGGCACGCGGACCTTTAGCCCGGTTTCCAGGATCGCCTCTTTGCTCTGGTTGGTGGCGGTCGCGCCCTTGACGACCGGAGGGGCGTCGGCGACCTGAAGCTCGACGATGTTGGGCAGATCGACGCCGATGATCTGGCCCTCCATGAGCTTGGCGACGAGGCGTTCGTTGCCTTTCAGATACAGCTCGGCGTCTGGCATGATGTCCTTGGACACATGGTGCTGCTCGAAGTCCTTCGTGTCCATGAGGACAAAGTCATCGCCGTCGCGATAGAGGAATTCGTACGGCCGGTCCTCGACGTGAGGAGATTCAAGCTTCTCATCCATGTTGAAGCGGTTGTCGACGACTTGGCCGGACTTGAAATTCTTGAGCTTGATCTGCATGTAGCTCCGCCAATTGCCCTTGGCGACCCGCGTGGCCTCGTGCACGATCCAGAGTTGGTTCTCATAGAAGACGGCCTGTCCCTTGCGAATGTCGGTGGCCTTGGGCATGGTGCGGCTCCTGGTGAATGTCCGTTGGGTGCCGGCGGCGGTTCGGCCATCGCGAAGCTCCGCGAAAGAGCGATAACCGTATCGTGTCCGTAAACAGCCCATTGTGGGCCGCGCGGCAGGCGGCGTCAAGGGTTCGGCGCTTCCAAAGAACCGTCCGGATTGTAGCGTCCTGCCCCCGCCGCGCGTGATATATTCTTTATGGACGGCGCCGTGCGGCGGCGTCGATTCGAGGAGCGCTGGATGATCCTGTCAGAGATCGGGAAATTCGTCGGGGCGAAAGTGGCCACCGCCGCCATTTTCATCGCCGTCGCCGCCGGAGGCTATTGGTGCTATCAGAATCCTGAGACGGTGAGGGCCTTCGGCAACGCCGTGAAGCTCACTCTGCTGTGGCTGTTGCTCGCGGCGGCCCTGCCATGGTCCAGCTACCTCTTCATGCGCTCGCTCTTGGGCCTCCAATCACGTATGCACACCTCGAGCGGCGCCGCGATGGTCAGTGTCGCCTTGGTCGGGGGCTATTGCCTCCTTGACGTGCTCATCGCAGGGTGGCTCGCGGGCTGGAGATTCTCCGGCGCCCTGACCTGGATGGTGGTCATCCTTGGATTCATCGCGGCAGGCACTTATAATTTCGTCATCTGCGAGTCGTTGGCCAGACGCGTGGATTCGTGAGCCCGGCGCCGCTTCGGCGTTGGCTCTCCACAGGGATGGGACGCACCATGAACGGGCCGCGCATCGGCGACCGGATCAGCGAATACATTCTTCTTGAAATGGTCGGGGCGGGCAGCTTCGGCCAGGTCTGGAAGGCCCGACATCATGTCTGGGAAAAGGAAATCGTCGCCATCAAGGTGCCCACCGATTCGCAGTTCGTGCGGAACCTCCAGAAAGAGGGCACGACAATCCACGGGCTTCGGCACCAGAACATCGTTCGCGCCATCGGCCTGGACCCCTACGCCGATGTGCCCTATCTGGTCATGGAATTCGTCGATGGCTCCTCCCTGCGCGGCGTCATCGGCTCTTTTCCGGGCGGGATGCCTGTCAGGCCGGCGCAACGGATAGTCTGCGGCATTCTTCGGGCCCTGGACCACGCGCACGCCAACGGCGTTGTCCACCGCGACATCAAGCCGGAAAACATCCTGATCTCCGGCAGCGGATTGAAGCCGATCGACGAAATCTCGACCGACGACGTGAAGGTCACCGACTTCGGACTTGGCCGGGCCGGGGAGATCACCGCCGCGAGTATTTTGCAATCGGGCAGCCTGCTGGCCGAGGACGGGCGGAGCATCTCCGGCACCATCGCCTACATGGCCCCCGAGCAGAGAGACGGCGCCGAGACCGACGCGCGAAGCGATCTTTATTCGGTCGGCATCGTTCTTTTCGAAATGATCTGCGGCGAGCGTCCCAGCGGGAGCGACATGCCATCGCAGCTTCGGCGCGACCTGCCGGCCTGGGTCGATTCCGTGTATGGGCGGCTGTACACCCGGCGGGAGCGACGCTTCGTGAGCGCCGCCGAGACGCTTCGAGCCATTGCGCCGTCCGACGCGCCGTCGCCGCGGCAATCGGCGTTCGGCTCGCCCCCGCCGCTCCCTGTTTCCGCCGATCGATTGGAACCCGACAAGGCCTGCCGGGCCTGCGGACACCCCGCGGCCTCGGATGACAATTTTTGCATCATGTGCGGGGCGCAACTCGTTCCCGAGCTGCGCCGCTGCCTGGGCTGCGGTGGATATCCGGCTGGGAATGATCGATTCTGCCTATTCTGCGGCGCCGTGCTGACGGGACAGCCGAGGTGATCTGCGATGTTGGTCTGGACTACCGGTATGCCGCTGTTCGCCTTCATCTTCTTCGCGATCGTGTTCCTGCTGATCGTGGGTGGCGTCTTCCGGGCCATACGATGTTGGACGTGGGATGACGAGCCGCCGTCGCGGGGCATGCAGGCGAGCGGGCCGCGCGCATCCGACGGCTTCGAGTTCGGGCGCTGGCAATGCGGTCTGACCAACTGCCGAGCCTACAACCCGCCCCACGCGCGGTTTTGCCGCATGTGTGGGAAGCCCCGCCCACATGACCCCTCCGATCCGGCCGGTCAGGCGTTCGAATCGCAATGGCCGTCAGACCCGTCCGGCTTCAGCAACAATCGGACCATACCGAGATGAAATTGGCAGCTTCCCAGGCGATCGAGACTGAGTCGGCTTTTCTGGCCGGCGTGAAGGCCAACTTCCAGCAGGGGGCCAAGCGACTTCTCCCGGGCGCCTGGTTCAAGGCGGAAGAGCATGATTCAGGCGATCAGGTGTATGCGGCGATGGTCGATCGCCGAATCTACGACCGCGAACGCCGCGCGGCGATGCCGCAGGGCAGGCGCGTCACGGTCAAGGGCTTCGACCGTCGGTGGATCTTCGGCAAGAAGCTGCGAAGCGTGACGGTGGCCTCGGTGCTCTCTCCGCCTGAGCCGTTCCTGGAAGGCCAGGAGCCGCCCCCGGTGACGGCGAGCCAGCTTTTGACCCACGTTCGCAGCCTGGTGACTGATTCCAAGACCCCGCACCTGATTGCCGTGTGCAGCCCCAGCGGATTCGAGCCGGGCGCGATTCAGGCGTCGCTCGACTTGACGAACGTCTCGCTCGTGCTGATCGAGCGCCGCAAGGGGGGCGGCTGGAGCGTGAGCAGCAACGCTCGAAAGCTGGACGGGCGGGTGCTGAAGATGTTCGACCCGGAGGTGGAGGGAGAGAAGCGCGGCCGAGTGAGGCGCGAGATTGAGGACCGGCGCATCGATCTGTTGACGGGCGGCATCTCGGCAGGCAGTATGGCCGGACGGCTGGGGCTGCCGGTCAAGTCGGTGCAGGAAGTATTCGAGTCGGTGGCCCGATCCGATCCCGAGCTTCGGCTGTCCAAGCGCTCCGGCGAGTGGATGCTGTTCCGCGGGACGAGCGCCGAACCGGGCGAGGAGACCAGTTCCATGTCTGTGGCCCAGTGGATTCGAAGCCTCTTTTCCAGCGAGGGCAAGGAGGCGGAGAAGATCAACGTGCTTCGCGAGCGCCGCGCCGCCCTCGACGACAAGCTGAAGCGCATGTACGAGGACATCGGCAAGCTGGAGCAGAGAGAGACGCAGCTCCGCGAGGAGGGCAAGGCGGCCGCGGCCATGGTCATCAAGCGGCGCATCGCCGCCCAGATCGCGCACCTCCACAAGGACATCTCCCGTCACAACACCAGCGCCGCCATGCTCGGCAAGCAGATCAACATCATCAGCACCCACATCCACAACCTCGAACTCGCACGCACCGGCAGCGTGGCCCAGTTGCCGACCGGCGAGGAACTCACCGAGGCAGCCGTCAATGCCGAGGAAATCCTGGAGCAACTAACCGCCAGCGATGACCTGGTCAGCGGCCTGGATGTGAGCATGGCCCAGGCCGCGGTCTCCGACGACGAGGCGGCGATCCTGAAGGAGCTTCAGGGCCCGGAACCGGCGTCGCCTGCCGCCTCCCAGGACCGCGAGGCCGTTCCGCCCAAGGTCGCGGATGGGCAGTCCCAGCGGGCCAAGCGCGGCGAGGCCCAGGCGGAATAGCGACATGGGCCTTTTCGACTGGCTGACAAAAAAGAGCAAGCCTCTGTCGCAGATGACGCGGCAGGAGCTGCGGCGGCAGGAGCTGCTTCTCCAGCGGGACCGCGATCAGCTTCTAAAGAGAATCAACGACGCCGCGGCCAAGAAGCAGGAGATCTTCCAGGCCGGCCAGAAGGAAAAAACGCCGGAGGTCCGAAGGACGCTGGCCCAGGAGTTCGACCTCAAGACGACCGAGCAGATCATGATGTCCCGCCAGCTCGGCATTCGCACCAAGGAATACCTCACCGTCACTCGCATGAGGATGCTTCGCGAGAACGCCGATCGGGCCAAGTCGATGGGCTCGAAGCTGGGGATGATCAGCGAGAAGGACCTGGTGACCCTGGAAAGGCTCATCGAGAACGACGCCGTCACCGCCGAGATGTACCAGGACCGGCTCGACTCCATGCTTCAGATGAGCGCCGAGGACGGCAACAGCCTGCTGACCCCGGGCTCCAAGCAGGTGATGGACATCTGGGACCAGATGGACAACGGCCTCATCGCCGACGCCGGGCATGCCTTCGACGAGGCGGATCGGCGGGTTCGCGAGCGGCACAAGGCGGCGGAGTGAAAGGGACTATTGCATGTATTGTTGCGGTCGAACGGAACCCGCTTGCTGACGCGCGCGGCTCGGTTCGAGCCGCGACGCTGATCCGAGCCGCGACGCCGATCCGAGCCGCGACCGTAAGGGAGCGGGTTTTCTCTTGGTAGAACAGACGCGCGGCTCGATTTGAGATGAATCGCGAGAGAGGATCAATATGAGCTTGTTCAAGAGCGAAGAAGAGCGTCGGATCGAGCGGGACATCAAGATTCGCCAGGGCATCCGCCGCATCGAGAAGTCCATCTCTGAGCAGAACAAGTTCACCAACGAGTTCATCAAGAACGCCCGGCGGGCCAAGGACATCGGCGACAACGCCCAGTACGTTTTCATTCGCAACTCGCTGAAGAAGACGGCGACGGTCAAGAAGATGCTGGAGCGGCAGCTTCTGGCGGTGAAGAACGCCCTGATCATCAAGCGGCAGGCCGAGGCGTCCAGCGACTTCGCCGAGGCGATGGGGACCATGGCCCGCGAGATCGGCCGGATGTTCGGACAGACCGACCTGGTGCGGACGCAGACGGAGTGGGAAAAGGCCATGGCCCAGAGCCAGACCATGGAGGAACGGATGAGCATGTTCCTGGAGACGGTGGAGGACATTGCCGCGAGCGACACGGCCGAGGTGCCGGCAGAGGTCGTCACCGATCAGGAGATCGACGCGATGATCGAGGCGGAGAGCGAGGCCGAGCACGCCAAGGACGTGGACGAGCTGGACGCCTTGCGCGCGGAGTTGAACGCGGTGAAGGACGCGGGGCAGAAGGAGAGCAAATAGCGAATGGCGAATGATGAATGGCAAACTACATATGACCAGAGCAGAGGTGCGAATGGTCGTCGCCGCGGCCGGCTTTTACAGAGCCGCGACCGTAAGGGAGCGGTCAACGAAGGGAGTCAATTGCCCCGTAACCGCGATGTGGGGCGGCGCCGACGAGTTCCGGCGTCGCATCAAGGCTGCGCGCGAGAAGGCGGGAAAACACGCGGGTAAAGTCGCGGCCGCCGCTGTGCCCCGACGTTTGAAGACATGGAACGAGGGCTGCTTCGACATAGCGGCCATGCAGAAGTCGAAACGCGATCGAAAACGCCCCGCCCGCAAGCGACGGACGGGTTTTCCATCACGCAGGGTTACTGCGAAGCAAGTAGGCTATGCAATTCAGAGGGCCTGCCATGACTGCAAGGGATGTAAAGGCGATTGGCACTTTGGTGATGTGTATCGATTCGGTTTCTGTAGCTGGGCAGCCATTTTTTATGGGTCTTGGGGACTTGCCCGGCGATCCGTTCGAGAGCATTGCATACGCGTTGTCGGCAGACGGACGGACAGTCGTGGGGGCAGGCCGCAGCGGAATCGAAACCGAGGCTGTAGTTTTTTCCTCGGGGACAGTCACGGGACTCGGTGACCTAGACGACGGGGAGTTCTACAGTAACGCGCTGGGTGTCTCGTCCGACGGTTTAGTAATAGTTGGCCAAGCAACGGGTCCCAATGCTCCACGATCTGCCGTACGTTGGGTGAACGGGAGCATCTCGACGCTCGGAGAGCTATCCCTACACGCATACAGCGAAGCGTGGGATGTAGCTGCGGACGGCTCGACGATTGTCGGAGCGTCTGGTCAAGAAGCCTTTGTGTGGGCAGAAAGCTCCGGCATGGTCGGCCTCGGCGACTTGACGGGAGGTATATTGAGTAGCATTGCGTATGCGGTCTCAGACAATGCGGCCGTCATCGTGGGAAAAGGGAACAACGCGGACGGTCGCCCAGAGGCCGTTCGATGGGTATACGGATCGCCACAAGCTCTTGGTTTTCTTGGAACGGGACTTGAGAGCACCGCTCGAAGCGTGTCTGGGGATGGATTGGTCATCGTCGGTTGGTCCGCAACTGGGGGGGTCGGAGGAACCCAGGGCTTTCGCTGGGAATCAGGGGAGATGGTTGGCCTAGGTGGTTTACCCGGTGAGGAAGCAGGCAGTTCTGCGTTTGCCGTCTCGTACGACGGATCATTGGTTGGCGGGACTGCGATGAGTAGCATTCCCGGGGGTATCGAAGCCGTTCTATGGGATCGCACACTTGGAATCCGGCGAGTCAAGGACATCCTTACCGATCTCGGCATTTCGGCAAACGGCTGGACGCTTGCCCAAGTTACAGGGCTCTCGGCTGACGGTAAGACCATCATCGGTTCTGGTCGGAACCCATCAAATCAGCAGGAGGGGTGGATCGCCCATATCCCGGAACCTTCGACTGTTTCGTTTCTTTTCCTGTTTCTATTGATGCCTAGATGCCGACAGTCGGTGCTGTCGGGTCGATGACTCGACCTACGGAGCTTTATGAAACTCGCCAACCCGTTTAGTTCGGTGACCGACGAGCAGCTAGCCGAAGTCGTGCGGCGGCTGGCGGCGGCGCTCTGTCCGCGGGCCATCTATCTATTCGGGTCGCAGGCTCGCGGTGTGCCTCGCCCAGGTGGCGACATCGATCTGATGGTGATTGTCGATGGTGAGCCGTCTCGACTTGACCTATACCGAATGGGCAGCGCGGCCATTCGAGAGCTTCGACTTCCGGTGGAGTTGCATTTTTCATCGGGCGAGCGATTCGACCGCTTTGCCGACGTCTTCGGAAGCTTCCAGCACGAGATCAGGAGAAAGGGCATCTTGCTTTATGCCGCCGAGAATTGAACTCGTTCGTGAATGGATCAGCAAGGCCCAGAGCGACCTGAGGGCCGCGAGACTCCTTCGTGAGCAAGAGCCCGGCCTGATCGAGCCCGCTTGCTTTCACATGCAGCAGGCAATCGAGAAGGCTCTGAAAGGGGTGCTTCTCTTACACGAACAACGGCCACCGCGAACGCATAGGCTCGCCGATCTCTTCGGTCTGTGCGAACGATGGCTCCCCGGTCTTTCGAAGTACGAGGAAAGCTGTGAATGGTTGAGCGCATGCGCGGTGGATATGCGTTATCCAGGGAAGGAACTCCCGATAAGCGCCAACATGGCCACATCCGGGCTGGCAGCAACCGAAACCATCATAGATTTCATACTAAAGAAGCTGCCGCCCGAGGTCAGGCGCTGAGTCGGGCGGGCCGGGTCGCTGATCACGATGCAAGGAACGTTGACCAACTGTTGCCATTTGTGGTTTTTGATATGCCATTCACCCAATGAGTGTTTCCTACGACACATTTGAACGCCTGAAAGAACGCGGCCTGGCGGCCTACAAGGCCGGGGACTACGCCGCGGCCAAGCCGTTTCTCATGCAGGCGGCCGACGCGATCATCAAGATCGCCGCGGAGACGACCGACGCCGGACGCCGCCAGCGGCGCAAGGCCATGGCCGCGGAACTGATCGAGTTCGCTCGTCAATGCGACGCCAAGGGCGTCGAAAAACGCGAGGGCCGCCGCCGCGCCGCGTCAGGCGAGGATGACGACAAGGGCGCCGACGCCAAGGATTGGATCGTCCGCGAGCGGCCCAACATCAGCTTCGCCGACATCGCCGGCCTGGAAGACGTGAAGCACGAAATCCGCCTCAAGATGATCTACCCCTTCGCCCATCCGGAGCTGGCCCAGCGCTACGGCATCTCCTCGGGCGGGGGGCTGCTGCTCTTCGGCCCGCCCGGCACCGGCAAGACGATGATCGCCAAGGCCATCGCCTGCGAGATCGAGGCGACGATGTTCGTCATCAGCCCGGCGCAGGTGCTGTCGAAATGGGTGGGCGAGGCGGAGCAAAACGTCCGCAAGCTCTTCACCGCGGCCAAGAGCGAGCCCAAGGCGATCATCTTCATCGACGAGATCGAGGCCTTGGTCCCCTCCCGGCGGGACAGCTCCAGCAGCGTCATGACCCGCGTGGTGCCGCAGATACTCCAGGAGCTGGAAGGCTTCGACCGATCCGCCGACCGGCCGCTGCTGTTCGTCGGGGCGACGAACGAGCCGTGGGCCCTGGACGCCGCGGTGATGCGCCCCGGCCGCTTCGATGCGAAGGTGTACGTGCCGCTCCCCGACGAGCCGGCGCGGTTCAAGCTATTGGAGTTGTGCCTGGCGAAGCGGCCGCTGGCGGCGGACGTGGACTTTTCGGAATTAGTGCAGAGGCTCGAAGGCTATAGCGGAGCGGACATCAAGGCGATCGCCGAGCGGGCCGCTACAATCCCCTTCATGAAGGCGGTCGGCGGCGCTGAACCCGGGCCGATCGGCCGGACGGAGGTGCTTGCAGTGATCGACGAAACACCTCCGTCGGTTCGGAAGAAGGACCTGATTCGGTTCGAGGAGTTCGCCGCCGCGAACTGACGAAGCCGATTGCGCTTCGTCGTCCATCTGCCCAGGAACTGACACCGAGCCAATAGTACCGACGCCGGGGGTTGTCGGGCATCCAGACGAGGTGATAGGTCTTATCCATGCCCCCTCGCTTCGACATCAGCGCCTTTGCCACCGACGCGAAGGCGATTGCGCGATGTGTGTCGCCTGGGGAGGTCTTCTCCGTTCTAGGCCGATCGATTTCCATGCCGCCCGGCGTGGCGGCCTTGGCCTGGGGCGAGGGCGGCACGACATCGGTGGCGACCGCCGGCCGCGAACTGCGCGCCGACGGAGTGGGGAAGCTGTTTTTCTTCAAGACTGAGCCCCGCACACTCGACTACGAATTCGATTCGCTCACAAGCCGCGACGGTTTCGAGGCCTCGGCCAAGGTGGCGATTCACGTGCAACTGGTGCCCGACCGCGTTGAACTCAACGCGTTCTGCCAGGCCGTTCTGGCCGGCGCAACGGGCGTGACCGTCGAGCGGCTGCGCGAACATTGTCGAGAGGCGGTGAGGACCGCCACGGCGCGTTTCGTAAAGTCTCGAGACGCGTTCGACCTCGTGACGGTCGATGCCGCCGGTGCCTTCGACTCCGTGATCGCCGAGGCGTTCAGACCGCTCGGCTTCGAGTCCGGCCTGGCCCTGGGGAAAGACTCGCGAATCACAATTCAGTCAAGCGACTATGCCCGCACCCGCCAAAATGAGCGGGTCAGGGCCCAGCGGAGTCAATTGGCAGACGAAACCCGTCAGGCGCGCGAATTGGCCGCAGAGGCCCGCCACAGCCACCTCGATAGCCTCGCGGCGACACTGCAAAAGCTTCGGGAAGTCTCCTCGACGACGGGTGGCGTCGCGGCAAAAGAGTTAATCAAGACCTTTTCGACGGCCGAGCGCGGAGCCCTGTATCACGCCTTGGTCGCCGAGTGCGGTCAGGCCCGGCGCACTGACGCGATCGTCCTGGCGGCGGGCGAGGAACTTCTTTGGTTCGATCCTCGTGCGCCGCAGTCGCCCCAGCGGCGACTGACCCTCGACACGCCGATCGGCCCGTTGCGCTCGGTCCGCCTGGCGCAGCGCGGTTCGCAATCGCTGCTGCTCGTTGGAGGGCGAAGCGGCGTCCACCTTCTCGCGGAGGAGCAGGACCCGAGGCAGTCATTCGCTTTTCAGGCCGATCGAGAGCTTCGCGGCGGAGTAAACGCTGCGGCGGTCGTGGGCGAGTCGCTCTTCGCTACCCATTCCGAGGTCGGCCTGATACGCTGGTCGCTGAGGAAAAGCTCCGATTTCGAGTTCGTCCTGCCTGATCTCTTTGCCGGCGCAAAATCGATCCGCGACGTTCAGCCTGATGAAGATGGGGCGATTTGGCTCGCGGCCGATCGGCGGGTGTTGCGGTTGACAATGGAGACCGGCGCATCGCCACTGGTGTTGACGGCGCCGGCCGTCGTGTCTTCACTGCTGGTCGCGGGGGGCTCGGTCTTCGCGGGGTTGGAGGACGGGCGCATCGTTCGCTGGCTCGCGGCCCAGCCTGATTTGGTGGAGACGTTGCGTCCGGCCGGGGGGCGAGCCGCGGAGTCCATCGCCTGGGTCGAGGGGGGCGGCGTGCCTCGATTGCTGCTCGCAGATGGTCGCCAACACCTGGACCTTCAAGTGCTGGGCGACGCCTATCGCGCCGAGTATCGCTGCGAACAATGCCTGCGATGGGGTTTTGCCGCCGCCGATTGGGTGGTCGGAGTGAATGATCGGCGTGACCAGGTCGTGCTCTGGCGGATCGACACGCCCGAGGAGCCGTTCGCCACCATTCACGTTCGAAAGCTGTGCGGTCGATCGATCCAGGACCTGGCCATGGTCCCGGTCCAGCCATTGGGAGCGAACGGCTGAGGATCACACGGCTCCGCGCACGGCGTACTCGGCCCAGGCGGCGATTTCGTAGATCAAGTCCGGCAGCACTCGGAACCGCCACTTCCAATCCCGGTCGGTCGTTCGGGCCTGACGCTCCCAACGCGGCTCGCGCATGATGAGATGCCGGTAGCCGGCCTTTTCGAAGCAGGCCTTGCTGCGGGCCAGGTGGGTAAAGCTGGTCACGATGATGAATTGGTCGTTTACCGGGTCGACACCCAGCCCCTCCAGGATGGCCCTGGGGTGATCGCTTGTTTTGAAGGATCGGTCGTCCACCAGGATGCGCTGGGGGTCCGCGCCCCATTCGATGGCCGTCTGCCGCATGGCCTTGGCGAAGATGCCGTGGTTGCTCACGATCAATCTGTCCGCGAAGCCTTCGGAGAGCAGCCGCGCCGCCTCGATGATCCGTGCGGACTCGCCGCCCAGGCAGATGATGTAGTCGGCGTGGGCTAACGGAGACTGACGGTCCAGGGCATCGTAGAGACGCTCGGTCAGGGGCGTCACGACCAGCAAAAGTGCCAGGAGGCCGACGACTGCCGCTCCATGCTCGAACCACCGCAGCAGCCGCTTGAGCCTGCGAAGGCATCGATTGCCGGCCGATGCACCGGAGCCTTGAGCGTCGGGTCGAGAAGTCGGCTCGGTCGTGGTCATGGGCCTCTCAGGGCGCAAAGGCTGACGGCCTATGGTACCGCGCCGCGGCGGCACGATCCTATAATGGAGGCGGTCGCGCGGCTTCCATGAACGATGAACCGGCCGCGGCGGCTGGTCGATACGGGTAGCACATGATCCACGCGCTCACCATTGACGTAGAAGACTATCACAGCGTGATCGGCCGAGACTGGCTGGGTCGCGACGGGGCCCCTACCCGCGCCGTCGTCGATAATACCAGGCGAATCCTGGGCTGGCTGTCTGAGGCAACAACTCGGGGCACGTTTTTTTGCCTGGGAGAGGTCGCCGAGACCTTCCCCGAGTTGATTCGCGAGATTGCCGCCGGAGGCCACGAGTTGGGGGTTCACGGCTACTATCATCGGCAGGTGTTCAAGCTGACGCCCGACTCCTTTCGAAAGGAAGTGGCGGACGCCAAGGCGGTCATCGAGGACATCATCGGCGACGAGGTCGGGGGGCATCGGGCCCCGGCGTTTTCCATCGGCCCCGATACCCGCTGGGCACTGGAGGTCCTGGCCGACGTCGGCTTCAGATACGATTCGAGCATCTTCCCGATTCGCGGCCGGCGATACGGCTGGCCGGGCTTTCCGCCGGACATCCACGAAGTTTCGCTGGAAGCCGGCCGAACGATCATCGAAGTCCCGCTGACGACGGTTTCGGTCCTGGGTCTGCCGCTCCCGGCGTGCGGAGGGGGTTACCTGCGGCACTTTCCCGGGATGATCACTCGCTGGGCCATCCGCCGGGTTGGACGGCTGCGGCCTACGATCGTCTATATGCATCCCTATGAGATCGAGCTGCCGTGCCCCCCGCTGGACACGGACCATTTAGCCGCGGATGCCGCAAGGAAGGCCTGTCGGTTCCACCGTCTTCAAAAGCGGAACCGCCACACGGTGGAGCACAAGTTTCGTTCGTTGTTGGAGGAGTTCGAGTTCGCGCCCCTCGGTCATGTGATCGACCGCACACTGCAACCAACGGCGACATTGGCGGCAAAGACGCCGGGATGAGGCTCCGGGTTGCGCGGAAGCAAGTGATTGGCGCGCGACGTCCGCGTCCGCGTGGCGAGGCCGGTTGATCGCACGTAGAATGCCCTGGTTGAGTTGTTGCCGGCCAGCCAGACTGGCCTGGCGATGGAGAGTAGAGGCTTGAATCGTCACGGCGGCTCGACAGAACGCAGCACGGTGCTCATCACCAACGGCAACCTGCTCTCGATGCTCTCGCTCGGGGACTGGCTGGCGGAGCATGGCCGCCACCTCAAGGCGGTGGTCATCACGACCAAGCTGCCATCGACTAAGTCGAACCTCAGCGGGCTTTGGCGGATGTTCTGGACCAGCGGCTGGCTATACACCTATTTCAAGTTGAACACCAACCGTTTCCTGCCGACCCGGTTCGCGGTCCGGGGTCTTCCGACGACAATCCCGCAGTTGCTCCGCAAATATCGTCTGCCTGCCGAAGTGATCTATGCCGACGATGTCAACGATCCGGACGTCATCGCCCGAATCCGCAGCTTCAATCCCGACGTTCTGCTTTCTTTCAGCGCTACCAGCCGCTTCTGTGATGAGCTGATCAACGTGCCCTCGCGCGTGGCCGTCAATGTGCATTACGCCCTGTTGCCGGGCTACGCCGGACTCTCGCCCTATTACTGGTACGTGCACCATCAGGAGCCCAGCGCTGGCATCACGATGCACGTGATCCATTCGAAACTCGACGCCGGCCCGATCATCTGCCAGGAACAATTCGCGCCGCAAGGCATCCGCTCGGTCCTCGGCCTGCTGATCGAGCAGATGGAAATGGTCTCGCCCGTCATTTGTCGGTTCTACGACGGACTCCTTCACGAAGACAACGCCGAACCCCAGGACCTTAGCCAGCGCAGCTATTTTCGTCATCCGACTCGCGAACAGGTCAAGGAGTTCAAGTCCAAGGGCCTGGCCTTCAGCACACGCGAAGACGTCGTCCGACTGGCACGGATGGCTCGCAAGCTTCGCGACCGCGCCCCCGAGGTGGTCGAACGGGTCTTGCGCGAGGCGCCGGCTGCGCTGATCGAGCGAGTCATGCCGGCCGACGCTGCGTTGATCGCAAAGGATTGGTACGTGCCGCCTCCTCCGTCGCAGCCCACCGGATGGTTGGTCTATTCTCTCGATTTTGTCCTGGCCACGCTTCAGGGCTGCATCGCGGAGCCGGAGCGCGTCAATCGTATGCCGCTCTGGCTTATCCTCGGCTCAATTGTCCGAACCCTCATGGGCATCGCCCAGTTGGTCATCATGGCCCTGGCCTGGGTGCCGATCGTCGATTGGATCGTCGAGATCGTCGCGAGGACCTTCTCTCGAAATGCCGCGGGCTTCTTCCTGCGCAGTTGCTATTGGAAGGCGAGGCTCAAGAAGCTCGGTTGCGACACGATCATCGATCAAAACGTGGAGATTTGGGGGCCGGCCTCCGTCTCGATCGGTTCCAACTGCCACATCGACACCAACGTCCGGCTGGCGGCCGGCGAGCGCAGACACCGCCAGCACGGCTCCATCACCATCGGCAACCACGTACACTTGGGGCCGGGGGTCCATATTGCCGGTCGCGGGACTGTGGTGATCCGGGACTTCGTCGGCGTCTCGGCCAGCGCCCACATCTACAGCGCGACCAACGCCATCGAATACCCTCAGGACCCCGGCCAACTGATCAGCATGTCGCACCGAGCGCCGCCCAACCAGCAACACATCATCGAGGGACCGATTGTGATCGACGAGTACGCCTTCGTCGGGATGATGGCCCGGATCATGCCTCGGGTCCGAATCGGCTACGGAGCGGTCGTGCATGCGGCGACCGAGCTGACCCGCGACGTGCCTCCCTTTGCGAATATCAGCGGTCCGTCGCGGGGAAGACAGATCGGCTGGAGGAAGCCGCGCCGCGTCAGCCCCAAGCGGCGGCCTCACCGATCGTCGGCGGAGCCGCCGGAGGATCAGCTTGAACCCGCGCCTACCGGCGAACCGGAGTCAAACTGACCTGGTCGCGGATTCCCGGCGGAGCAGAGGGATGACACCCCTCGAAAGGTTGATGGCGAATGTCTTTGCGTGATGCGAAGCAAAACCCAGGGCGATGAAACCGGCGCTTGTCGAGATGTGTTTACCCAATTGAACCCACTGGCAGAGGATGCCAATTGATGTCCGTCCCCAGCTTCGGGCCCCTGCATCATGTCGGCGTCGCCGTTCGGGACATCGGGCGGACCATCGAGCTGTTCTCCGCCCTGTTCGGCGCTACGCCTGAGTCGGAGATTGTGCACGACCCCAACCAGGGCGTGCGAATCCAGTTCATCAGGATCGGTGATCTGCGAGTCGAACTCCTCGAACCGGCCGCCAAACCATCGCCCATCGACGGCATCCTCAGCCGGGGCATCGCGCTTTATCACGTATGCTACGAGGTCTCGGACCTCGATGCTCGACTGGCCGGCTGGAAGGGCAGCGCTGTCAGCCTGGTCTCGGCGCCGAAGCCGGCGGCGGCATTCGGAGGGCGACGGGTGGCGTTCGTCATGTGCCAGGGGCTCATGGTTGAACTGATCGAGTGCGGCACGGGGGCCTGATGGCAAAATCAACGCGGCCAACTCGCAAGCTGGACTTCGCCGAAGCCGCCGCCCTCCTGGACTCGGTGGATGTCGCCCCCACGATCGTCAACATCGCCCGCGCGGCGGGAGACCTGGCCGAGCACGATCCGTCTCTCGTTCAGGCGCGGGCCCGTTTGGCCTGCCTGGCATCGTTCACCTTTGAGCCGCTGGTCTCCGCCATGACCCTGCAAGGTCTCCGCGCCCGGCTGGGGATCGAGCCCTATGTCGCCCCATTTGGGCAGTTCGACCGGGAGTTGATCGACGCGACCTCTGGACTTTCGGCCTTCAACCCGGACGCTGTGCTCTTGGCGATTCGCCTTCAAGACGTCTGCCCCGCGCTCTATGAATCCTTCAATTCACTAGCCCCGGCGGACGCCGCCCGATTGGTGGAGGATTGGATCGGCCGGCTGAGGTCGGCGGTGAGCACGTTTCGGTCGCGCTGCCCCGCCGCCATCTTGATCCAGAACTACAACCAACCGGAGACGCCGGCCCTGGGGATCGCCGACCGCCTGAGCCCCGCTTCGCAGTGCGAGCTGGTCTCACGGGTTAACGCCGACCTGGCGAAGCTCGCCGAGTCCGTCGAAAACGTCCGCGTGATGGACTACGACGGTCTGGTCGCCCGTCACGGCCGGCGTTCCTGGGAGGATCGCCGCATGGCCCTGTACGCCCGGATTCCGGTGGCCCCGGCGAACTACTGGCGCCTGGCGGGCTTCTACGTCCGGCACCTGAGGCCGCTGTTCGGCCTGAGCAAAAAGGTGCTGGTGCTGGACGCGGACAACACCCTGTGGGGCGGCGTGGTCGGCGACGTGGGCCTCGATGGGATCGCCCTGGGGCAGGACTATCCCGGCAGCGCGTTCGTGGCCCTTCAGCGGCGAGCACTGGACCTGTACCACCGCGGCGTGATTCTCTGCCTGGCCAGCAAGAACGAGCCGGGCAGCGTGGAGGAGGTGCTCCAGAAGCATCCGGCGATGGTGCTGAGGATGGAGCACTTCGCCGCGATGCGGATCAACTGGGCCCCCAAGCCGCAGAACGTCGAGGAGATGGCAGCCGAGTTGAACCTGGGGGTGGACAGCTTCGTCTTTATCGATGACAGCCCCGTAGAGTGCGACTTGATGCGCAAGGCCCTGCCGCAAGTCGCGACGGTCCTGCTTCCCAAGGAACCGGCGGAGTACGCGGCCGCCCTTGAGTCGCTGGATTGCTTCGACCAATGGCAGGTCTCGTCGGAGGACCGCCAGCGCGGCGGACTGTATCGGGCCGAGGCGAAGCGACGCGAGCTACAGTCCAGCACCGTTGACATGCCGACCTTCTATCGCCAGCTTCAGATGAAGGTCGTTTTCTCGGTGAACCAGCCGGCCCACGTTGCCCGCGCCGCCCAGATGACCAATCGCACGAATCAGTTCAACATGCACACGATTCGGTGCAGCGAGGACGACATCCGCGGCTTCATGGACGGAGCCGACGCCGACGTGATCACGCTCGCCCTCGCCGATCGCTTCGGAGATAATGGGATCGTCGGCCTGGCGGTGGTGAAGCGAAGCCCCGAGGAGTGGCTGCTCCACCTGTTTCTCATGAGCTGCCGCGTCCTCGGACGGACTGTTGAGCAGTCTTTCGTGCGCTGGATCGCCGGACGGGCCGCAGCGGCCAAGGCCCGTCGGCTCGTGGGCTGTTTCGCGTTGACGCCGAAGAACAAGCCCTTTGCAGGGTTCTATGAATCCTGCGGGTTTGTCCCGGATTCCTGCGAGGGTAAGATTCAGCGGTGGACGCGGCCCTTGCACTCCGCCGATACCTCATTACCGGATTGGATCGAGATGCGGGTCGACGACCGCGCGGAGAAGGCCTGATGCCTGCAAACAACTCGGATAGGTTTAGTTCGGTGGTCAGCGCCGTGCTCGGCGTGGCGGCCGATCAGATTGACGACACCCTCTCACCGGATTCGGTGGATACCTGGGATTCCCTAAATCAGATCAACCTCGTCAGCGCCTTGGAGCAGGAATTCGGCGTCACTTTCGTCGTGGACGACCTGGGCCGCTATCAATCCGTCGTCCGCCTGAAGGCCCTGCTGAAGGACCACGGGGTGGCGGTGTGACCTGCCGCCTCGCGCCTGCTGCGAGGGCCCCGCGACTCGGCGCGCCGCCGCCATGACCAACTTGCCGCACAGCGAATTGACTCATCGCCGGAATGTGCTCTTCATTTCCCTGGGCGGCCTCGGCCTTTACGCCCTGACCTGCGCGCCGGGAGTCCTCTGGCAAGACAGCGGCATGTTTCAGTACCGCGTGCGGTATGGCGATGTCCCGGGCATCCAGGGGCTGCCGCTCGCTCATCCCCTGTACATCCTGCTGGCCAGGGCATTCGCGTACATCCCGCTGGGCAGCTTCGCCTACCGAGTGAACCTCTTCTCCGTCGTTTGCGCCGCGGTCGCCTTGGGCGTCGCCGCGGATTTGCTTTGGTCGCTCACGCGAAACCGAGTGGCCGTGGCCTGTGGTGCACTGACCCTCGCCGTCAGCCACACCTTCTGGATGCACGCGGTGATCGCCGAAGTCTATGCCCTCTATTCGCTCGGTTTGCTTGTAGAGCTGTGGCTGATCGAGCGATTCATCGCTCGTCGCAGCGCCTATTGGCTGATCTTGGCCCTCTTGGTGAACGGGCTCAACCTATCGAACCACCTGCTGGCCATTTTGCATTGGCCGATGTACGCGGGCTTGGCGATCTGGGCGATCCGCGCCGGTCGCCTTTTGCCTCGATCGATTCCGGTTCTTTTCGTCGCCCTGCTCGCAGGGTCGAGCCCCTATCTGTGGCTGATCGGCTCGCGCCTGGCGGCGGGGCAGCCATTCGCCGAGGTGATGAAGGAGGCGTTGGTCGGACCGCCTCAACGGGCCAAGCTTGTGCTGACGCATTCCTTTCCCTTCATTAAGCAGGTCAAGAACGCCTTTTTCTACTTTACAATGAACTTCCCCACGCCCCTGGCCCTCTGCGCGCCGATCGGAGCATGGGCAGCTTGGAAGCAATCAACCACCCAATGGTTCGCCCTGGTCGGCGGCTCGCTTTTCGTCGTCGGCTTCGCCTTCGCCTTTCGATATCTCGTGCCGGACCAGTTCGTGTTCTACATGCCTTGCTACGTCCTGTTCGCGATTTTCACCGGGCTTGGGGTGGCAAAGCTTGGCAGAGTGACCATCTGGCGCCCCGTAGTATGCGTCGTGCTTGCCGCCTTGCCGGCCGCGGTCTACGAGATAGCCCCGGGCGTGCTTCGCTCATTGAATGTCGCCATCGGGCCGTCGCGCGAGATCACCTACCGTGACCGCTACGCGTACTTCATCCTTCCACGAAAAAATGGATACACCGGCGCCGGGCGATTCGCCCGCGAAGCTCTCGAAGCGGTGATGCCCGACGGCCTTCTCTATTCAGACTCGACGATCAACAATGCCGTGATCTACGTTCGCGATGTCGAGGGCGTCGGCCCAGGCGTCACGCTGGCCGGCGCGGCGGACATTCGCCCGGCCGAGCCGACCGTTCAGGCCAATGCCGATGCACTTGAGCCCTTCGTTCGGCGCGAGGCGGCCTTCGCGACGACGGCCGCGAAGGAATACCTACCGAAGTGGTTCAAGGAGCGATACGAGGTCGAGCCGCACGGGTTGGTGCATCGCATCGTGGAAAAGGACGTGGCCGGTCCTTAAGGCGAGCCTTTTCGCGCCGCGTCCCCTCGTATATCATTTTGCGGGAGGACCGATCCATGTCTGAACTCGCGAGCAAACAGTGTGTCCCTTGCAAGGGGGGAGTCCCGCCGCTTCCCCCGGACAAAGTCAACGAGCTCCTCGGGCAGCTAGACGGTTGGGGCGTCCAGAAGGGCCACCACCTGGTGCGAACCTTCACCCTGCCGGATTTCAAACAGGCTCTTGCGCTGGTCAACCAAATCGGCGAGCTGGCCGAGCGCGAGGGGCATCACCCGGATATCTACCTCGCCTGGGGGATGGTCCGCGTGGAGATTTGGACCCACAAGATCGACGGCCTTACCGAGAGCGACTTCATCCTTGCCGCGAAGATCGACCAGCTTAGAGAATAGAGGGGGCTTGCGGGTAGTTCAATCGGAATCACGGTCCTGGTGCGTCATGATCCGCTGCCTCCCGCGGCGCACTTCAAGCAGCCAGTCTGAATCAACCGGCGGCGCGGCGCACACGTCGCGGAAGAACGTGCCGGTCATGACCGCGTCAGCTCCAACGGACTCACCGCCATTGGGTTCGCCTGCGAAGAAGGCGATTTGTTTGGACCAATGCGCGGGAGTCGGCGGTTGGTCTCGCCACTGTATGCCGTCGGGGTAGAAAAGCACCGCGTCCCACAGCGGATAATCTCGATGCTCGCCTTCCGCCCGATCGGTCAGCTCTCCGTGCAGGGGATGCGTCGGCGGCGTCGCGCGCACCGCCTGAACCAGACAGTCCGGGAATACGTCGCGGTGGTAGGACAGGCCAACGACCCGCTGAGCGTCGTAATACTGGTGAACCTCTAGACCGGAAAACAACTCCGCGGACAGTCGCGCTGTTTCCTCGTTGTCGCCGGGGACCATCGGCAGCCACACGACATGGACGCCCAGACGGCCGGCTGCATCCGCTTCGACGAGATCCTTCAGCACCGCACGGGCGCCATAGACGCACCCACCTCAGACGGGTGAGAAGATGGCCACGATGCGCGGGCGATCCCGCTCCGCGTTAAACCTCGCGCGAAGGGGTTCAAGCGAGCCGGCTAAATCGATTAGCTCGACATGGGCGCAGCCGATCTGGGCGAGGGAGATGGTCAAGCCCAGAGGATATGCAAACGCAATGAACTTCATGACGTCACCCCGCTTTCTTGGGCATGATGAACGCGTCGTAGATCAACGCGGCGAGGCTCGCGCCGATGATCGGCCCCACCCAATAGACCATGTGCTGGGCCCAAAACTCCGGCAGATTGCCGGAGACGAACGCCACGATGCCGGGGCCGAATGTCCGGGCGGGGTTCATGGCGGCGCCGGTCAACGGCCCCCCCACGAGGATGTCGGCCGCGATGGCCAAGCCGATGCCAAAGCCGCCGATCTTCGGGGCACGAGGATCGACCGCTGTCCCGAAGATGGCGAACACCAATAGGAACGTCAGGCAAGCCTCGATGAAGATGGCGCGGCCGATGGTCAGCGAGTCGCCGTAGATCGGCGTTCCTAGGCCGGCAGCGCTCACCACGCTCGTCCCCTCGGCCGTGGTCATGCCCTTGAAAACGGCCAGGACCAAGCCGCCGGCGACGGTCGCGGCGGCAAGCTGGGCCACGACATATCCGATCGCCTCCGGCAGGCCGATGCGCTTGGTGAGCAGCATGGCGAACGTCACCGCCGGGTTGAGATGCGCGCCGGAGATGTTCATGGTCGCCGAGACCGCGACGGACAAGGCGAGGCCGTGGGCCATGGCGATGCCGAGCAGGCCCCCATAGCCGGCCCCTTGGGCGGTCACCAGGCAGATGGCCCCGGCGCCGACGAAACAAAGCATGAAGGTACCCAACGCCTCCGCGACGAGCTTGTCGATGTTCTTCATGTTCGCACTCCGTTCGATGGCTTGGCCGACGAGCAAGGCTGGGCCATTACGGGGACACGCTTGGACTCAGAACTGTCGAGCACCCTGGAGACGCCTTCGGACGACCGCGCCGCGGGGAAGTATGTTCGCACGGTTGCCGCTGTCAAGTGATCCACGGCGCTTGGTCGGCGGGATTGGGCGCGACTATACTCAGGCCCAGGCGAGTGGAGGTCACCGTGGGGTTAGCTCGTGGGAGCTGCGGTCGGGTGATGCGAGCGACCGCCGTCGTTGCGTTTCTCCTGCTCCAGGCCTGTCTTCAATTGTTCGATCGGCCCGCGCGGGGAGCCCATCAGGCGACGGAGCCGCCCGCATCCTCTCAACCGGTTGGCGATGATCCCGGCAAATCGCGATCCCGCGCGTTGCCCGATTGTCCAGTCCGTCCTGGTAATAGTCGCCTCGCGTCGTCTTACAGGGTCGTGGAGGTGAAGGCCCCCGGCGCGATCGCCGGACGCGTCACCTTCAAAGGCCCTGTCCCACCGCCACGAACAATCAGGATCGATAAGGATCGCCCGACTTGCAAGCATCACCCGGCGCTCGTGCCGCTGATCGTGGTGGATGACCAGGGCAATGTGTCGGAGGCGGTCGTCTCTCTCGCCGACGTTGACGAGGGCAAGGGGTTTTCCCGGGCTGATTCGCGTATCAAAGTCAATCAGCACGGCTGCCGGTTCCGCCCTCATGTGCAGGCGTTTCCGGCGGGCACGACCGTGAAGCTGGTCAACAGCGATCCCGTGGCTCACAACGTGAACGCCACCAAGGGGGGAGGAACGCTCTTCAACATCCTCCAACCCCACGAGGGCATGAGTGCGACATATCGGTTCGATGAGTCCGGAGTGGTGACGCTGAAGTGCAACGTCCACGACTGGATGAGTGGGTATCTCCACGTCATGGAGCATCCCTACTACCAAGTGACGGGGACCGACGGCGCCTTTCGCTTGAAGCGCGTGCCGCCGGGAAAGTACTCGCTGCGAGTGTGGCAGGAGCATCTTGGCGAGCGCTCAATGGCCGTCGTAGTCGAGGCCGGCAAGACCACTGAATTGAACATTGAGTTGACGGCGGCACCGGCGAACAGCCGGGCTGCGAAGTAGCCATTGCTTCGCCGGCGACGAAGCCGGTCGGCGGTTGAGGAGACAGTGAGGCGTGAGCGAGGAGCACACGGCAACGGCGCCAACCCTACAGGATTGCGCGTCGGGCGCATTACCGCCAATTGAAACGATCTCCGCCGATCCGGGACCATCGCGGGTTCTGGCGCTGCACATCATGGGAACTTTCTTGGTCGGCAGTAGCTGGGCGATCGCCTATATGCTGCCGTTTCTGGCCCGGGAGCGTTTCGGCGCGGCCAACTGGCAAACAACCGTGCTGACCGCGGCCGTGCCGGTGACGCAGTTCTCCGCGGTTTATTGGAACCATCTCTACGCCCGGGTGGGCACGCGCGGCTACCTGTTGGTTGTCGGCGTGCTCGGCTGCGCGCCGGTGGCCCTCCTGGGCGCGGCACAGAACATTTGGCACGTCATGGGGCTCTTCGTGCTGGCGGCGATGGGCGGCGCGAGCGGCGTCGCGGCGATGTCGCCCCTGAACGCCGACCTGCTGCGCAATTGCTATCAAGAGATACGCCGTGGGCGAATCTTCGGCCTCCTCAGCGCCTTTCAATTCCTGGCGACCATGCTGGCTGGCCAGGGCATGGGGGCCTGGCTCGACCGCGACCACGACGCCTTTCGCGTCTTCTTTCCGATCCTCGCAGGGTTGATGGTGCTGGGCCTCTTGTGCTTTGGGGCCATCACGCGACGTCCCTCCTGGCGGGTTCGGGCCCGGGCGCAGATTACTCCCGGCGCGCATTGGTGGGCGCCGCTCCGCGACATGGTAGGCACGCTTCGCGGCGATCGTCGCTTCGCCGGATACGAAAGCGCCTTCATGTCTTACGGCGTCGGCTGGATGATCTGCACCGCCCTGGTGCCGGTCCTGGCGACCGACCGCCTGCACCTGAACTACTCCCAATTCTCCAAGGCGACCATCGTGGCGTTTCAATTGACGAACATCTCCCTGCTCGCCCCGATGGGCTGGATGGTCGATCGAGTCGGCCCGATGCGGCTTGCGAGGGCGTCCTTTCTTTGGCTGGCGGTGTACCCGCTCGGGCTGATGCTCGCCGACGGCGCCGTCGGTCTCGGCTGCTGCGCAGCCCTCTACGCCGTGGGGATGGTCGGCGTGCAACTTACCTGGACCCTCGGTCCCGTCAGCCTGGCCGAGGACAGCACCAAGGCGCCGCATTACCTGGCCATTCACAGCACGCTGGTCGGCGTGCGGGGCATCGTCGCACAGGGGATCGGCATGGCGATCTATACACTTACGGGCAGCTTTGTCGCGCCGCTAGCCATTGCCGCCGCTGGGTTTTTGTGGGCGTCGCGGCGCATGCGGAAGCTGCTCCGTGAGCCGGCCTGACGCGATGGTTGGATTCTCAGCGGGAGCCGCCGCCGCGGGCGGGCTTGCGATCCGTGCTCGGTCCCGCGGACAGGGCGCCGCCGGAGGAATTGATGTGTTCCTGAAGCCGCCGCAGCAGGTCGGGATCGAGTTGATCGTCTTGCAGGCTCGGGTTGTTGAGTCGCTCCACCGCGTCACGAAGCGCAGGCAGGCGTTCAAGGGGATTGGTGCGGGCGATGAATTTTCCGAGCTCGCCGGTCTGGGCCTCGTCGGCCAACGTCAAGATCGTCTCTGCGACCTCTCGCTGCGTCTGAGTGATTTGCACGTCGCGCGCCGAAACCAGGCGCTCGGCGGCCGGCCGCATCGACGTCGCCGCCCATGAGAGACAGAGCACGAGGAACAGTCCTTCCGCGGCTCCGATCAGCGCGCCCGTCAGGCGGTCCACGGCCAGGAGCGAACCGTGCGGCTCGATGCGCCGACGGCGAATCGACTTCGAGACGCGGTGGGCGACGAGCCACATCACCGTGGAACAAAGGAACAGGGCAGCGCCGGTCCCCATCTTGCTGGGCGAACCGGTCATCGATTCCACCAGTGAGCCCGCCACTCCCCAGCAGGCATCCGCGCCCCATGCCAGTAGAATAGTGGTCAATAGCATCACCAGCTTGCGAAACCCTCCTCGCCATAGGCCGTGAAGGGCGAAGGGAGTGGCGACGAGGGCGGCGATCTTGCCGAGCAGTAGGCCCCGCTCCCCGCTCATCGAAAATAAACAGGCCCCCAGGATCAAGATGACTAGGCTCGATGCCAGCGGCATGGCCGGGACGAGCGTCTCCGGCTGCGGTAAGGCGGCGGCCGGACCCGGCGCTCGCCCCGCGGCTGGGCCGTGGGTCGCCTGCCTCAATCCTGGATCGTCTTGAGCGGCAGATGAGGAACGGGAATCTCTTCGCGGTTTGAGCGTCAGCACGGTGGAAAAGACCCCTTGAGGCGCTGCCTGGGACCGTCAATACTTGTTCTATCGGCCCGATGGAACCCTGTCGTTGGGGAAGATTCTGATCCGACCGACCTTGAAGCCCTTGGTCAATCCGGCAGGGTCGGATAATCCTGCCTTGGTGGTCCGAATCGATCGTACCTCTCCCGGAGACCCCTAAATGTCCAACGAGATCGGATGGTATTACGCGAAGGACGGCCAGCCCGTAGGTCCCATGAGCCGTGAGGAACTGGTGCGAAAGCTTCCGACGGCCGGCGGCATGGAGGCCCTGGTCTTTGGCCCGACCACCGGAGACTGGACCAAGGCCAAGCACGTCGCTTCGCTGATCGCCGCTCCGTCGGGACAGCCCGACCCGCCGCCCCGATCTCGCGCGGCCGACGAGATCGACTACGAAATCCACGGCGACGACATGCAGTTCGTCGAGATCACCCTGGATCCCGGCGAGGTCGTCGTCGCCGAGGCCGGGGCGATGATGTACATGAGCCGAGGCATCGAGATGCAGACAGTCTTCGGCGATCCGTCGAAGCAGGCGGGCCTGCTCGGCAAGCTGTTCGAAGCGGGCAAACGGATGATCACCGGCGAGTCGCTCTTTTTGACGACCTTCGGCGCGTTGGGCGGCAGCCGCGAAAAAGTGGCCTTCGCCTCGCCCTATCCCGGCAAGATCATCCCCGTTCACGTGGGCGAGATGGGCGGCGAAATCCTCTGCCAGAAAGAGGCGTTTCTATGCGCCGCACGTGGGGTACAGATCGACATCGCCTTCCAGAAGCGGATCGGGGTGGGTCTCTTCGGCGGCGAGGGGTTCATCTTGCAGCGGATTCGCGGCGATGGGCTGGCCTTTGTCCACGCCGGCGGAACCATCGTCAAACGTCAATTGGCACCCGGTGAGAACCTTCGGCTCGATACCGGTTGCCTCGTCGCCTTCCAGCCGTCGGTGAACTATGACATTCAGCTCGCCGGAGGCATCAAGACCTCGCTGTTCGGCGGCGAGGGGCTCTTTTTGGCCACATTGACTGGTCCTGGGGCGGTCTGGCTCCAATCGCTGCCGTTCTCGCGCCTGGCGGGCCGGATCATCGGGCGCTACGGCCGCAGGAAGGACGAGGGATCGCTGCTCGGCGGCATCGGCCTGGGAAGCATCTTGGGAACGGACGAATAGGCCCGACGGTGTTTCCGTCCCCGCGGCCGCGACGCTCCTTACTTGGCGATTCTCACAACCGTTAGGAAGCGTTCATGCCCCCGTTTGTCGAGATGCGGCGCGATCGCTAAGATAAGGCTATGCCACGATCGATGCACCGTGAAGCTGCTTCATGGGTTGCGCATTGAGGGGTCCGCTTTCTCGGAAGTTTCCATCCAAGGCTGTGGAATGACGCGCCGCCTGCGAACGATTGCCGTTGGGATCGCCTTGATCGGCGGTCTTGTCCAAGGCCTCTTCGCCGGCGACCGCCGGTCGGATGATGCCGCGCTGTTCTCCAGCGAGCGCTACCTGGCCAACGTCTCATACCTGGCGAGCGATGAATTGGAGGGTCGTGGCACCGGCCAGGAGGGCATCGACATGGCCGCCGACTTTATCGCCGAGCACTTCAAGCGATTGGGCGTCGAGCCGGCCGGCGATGAGGGCACCTACTTTCAGAACTTCACCCTGAACATCGGCCGCCGGATCGGAGGAAGCACGCGACTGGCGGTCGGTACGCACGGGAGGCGGTTTCGACGGCCGCTGAAACTGCACGATGATTTCGTCCCGTTTCCCTTCTCCGGCTCCGGCCGTTTCGAGGGGGAGTTGGTGTTCGCCGGCTACGGCATCGCCAACCAAGACCTGGACTACGACGACTACGACGGCCTGGACGTGGCGGACAAGATCGTCCTGATCATCCGCCGGGCCCCGAAGTTCGCGGAGTTTGGACTGCGCGACATGGCGTTTCGGTCCAAGGCCTCACGGGCCAGAGCCGAGGACGCAGCGGCCATTCTCATCGTCAATCCGCCCGGCGACGAGGACGGTGATTCGCTCTACGACTTCGAAGGCGATGCAGGAGCCTTCGGCTTCTCCGGCGGTTCCTATTCCGTGCCGATGTTCCATGTCCGACGTGCCGTCGCCGAGAGGCTCCTCGACGCCGGGGGGCTGGGCAATCTGGAAGACGTCGTGCGGCGAATCGAGGAGACTCGACAACCAGCCTCGGCGCCCCTGGAAGGCGTGACGGTCAAGGGTCGCGCGAGCATCGAGCCTGTCGAGAGGCCGGTGCGAAACGTCGTGGGTCTGATCCCGGGCGACGGACCTCAGGCGGAAGAGATAATCGCTCTCGGCGCGCACTACGACCATCTGGGTATCCGCAAGAAGGGCCAGGATGGGTTCAACGCCGAGAAGGACATCAGCAATGGGGCCGACGACAACGCCTCCGGGACTGCGCTCATCATGACCCTGGCCGAGGCGTATGTCCGCGGCGAGCGGCCCAATCGTTCGCTGTTGTTCCTCTTGTTCACCGGCGAGGAAATCGGGCTGCTCGGCTCGGAACATTTCGTCCATCACCCGACCATCGATCTGCAACGCGTGGTCGCCATGCTGAACTTCGACATGGTCGGCCGGCTCCGCAACGACCGGCTTGAGATCGGGGGCATGAGGACAGGCGGCTTTGAGGCCATGGTCAAGGCGCTTGCCGCCTCGCACGGGTTGAACGTCAAGGACGGCGGCGGCGGACGAGGACCCTCGGATCACACCAGCTTTTACAACGCGGACATACCGGTGATGTTCTTCTTTACCGGCCTGCACAAACAGTACCACCAGCCGGATGATGACACGCCGCTCTTGAACGTTGATGGCGCCATTCGCGTCGCCCGATTTGCCGCCGACGTCGTTGACGAGATCGACGCGGCTGCCGAGATGCCCACTTTCAACCAGGACCGCCGCCCACCGCGCATGGGCCGGCAGGACGATGATGCCGACGACCAGACGTCCATCGCCGAAGACAAAGTCGCCGCCGCGCATGATCGAGCCAAGCCATCCAGTCTTCTGGATGGCCCCAGCGACCTGATCACTGCCTACGCCGAGTGGATTAAGCGGCGCGAGGCCGTCTTCGGCCGGCAAGTTGTCATCACCACGAAAAAAATCGGCAGCACCTTCGAGGTAAAGATGGTAGGCGTCGGCGAGGAACTCGTCGGCCAGATCAGCGACGAGGTCCTGGCTTCACTGCGGCGCTTACGCGCAGGCGATCCAGCCGCCGGCCTGGATTGCTCGCTGAGCATGGATTTCGACTCCGGCGACGCTGTCGGCCTGACCATCCGCATCGAATCGTCCAGTGGCGCGGAACCGGCAAAGGCGCATGCCAGTAAGCCGGCCGACCCTCATGGGGACGCCCCCGATGACGTGACCGCCACGCCGATGCCGTCGGTCCGACTGGGCATCATGCCGACCTATGGAGAATCGGAAGGCGAGGGTTACGAAATCTCCGGCGTGGTGGAGGACGGCCCCGCGGCGAGGGCGGGAATGAAGGATGAAGACCGCATCTACAAGATCGGCGACAAGCTGGTCACAGATGTCTATTCTTACATGGATGCCTTGCGGCCGTATAAGGCTGGGGATCGCGTCAAGGTGACGGTGATCCGGGCCGGACGCAAGCTGGCGCTCACCATCAAGACCGCGGCGCAGAAGTCCAAAGAGGCGGCCTAGAATTAGCGGGGGGCTTGTCCCTCCGGCAACGCCCCGCTAGCATGTCGGTTCTGCGCACCCGCAGGCGACCGTCGCCGGGGCCGTCGCAACCTGAGCAAATGAGCCGTTGATCAATCCAATTTGAGTTGGAGGCGCGATGCCCAGCTACACTACGAACGACATCCGCAATGTCGCCGTCGTGGGACACAGCGGATCCGGCAAGACTTCCCTGTGCGAGGCTCTGCTGCACCTGACCGGCGTCACCGGTCGTCTCGGCTCCGTGGCCGACAAGACCAGCCACTTGGACCTCGACGACGAGGAGAAGGAGCGGGGTTTTTCCCTCGATTCCCACGTACTGAGCGTCGCCCGCGATCGAACCATCGTTAATCTCATCGACACGCCGGGTTCGCCCGATTTCCTCGGTCCGGCCATCGTCGCTCTGGCCGCCGTCGAGACGGCCATGGTCGTGGTCAACGCCGCCGCCGGCATTCAGGTCAATACGCGCCGCATGCGCGACCAGGCCGCGGCTTACGGCCTGGCGCGAATGATCGTGGTCAACCGGATCGACGCGGAAAACGTCGACTTGGAAGAGCTGCTCAAGACCCTGCGCGAAAGCTTCGGGGCCCAGGTCACTCCCGTGAACCTTCCCGCGAGCGGGCGCAAGTCCGTCATCGATTGCCTGGCAAACGACAGCGGCTCCACCGACATCGCCAGCGTCGCCGAAGCTCACACGGAGATCGTGGAGCGAGTGGCCGAGGCCGACGACGCGCTGATGAACAAGTATTTCGAGACCGGCTCACTCTCGGTGGAGGAAGTTCAGGCCAATTTCGCCAAGGCCATGGCCGCCGGCAAGGTCGTCCCGCTGTTCTTCACCAATGCCCGGGCCGATGTCGGCGTCAAGGAGTTGTTGGCCTTCATGGCCCAGTGCTGCCCGTCTCCGACCGTTGGCAAGCAGCGGACCCTCACGGTCAAGGCTGAGGAGAAGGCGTTGCCCACCGGCGGGCAGTTTTGCGGCCAGGTATTCAAGATCGCCATCGATCCCAAGAGCAACATCAAGTATGCCTTTGTCCGCGCCCTCGCCGGGACGCTCAAGCCGGAGGACAGCCTCATGATCTCCGGCGATAAGAAGGGCGTAAGGCCCGGACATCTCATCAAGTTCCAGGGGGGCGACCACAAGGAGATCGACGCGGCCATCGCCGGGGACGTCTTTGCCGTGGCCAAGCTCGACCTGCACATCGGCGACACCATCTTCAACGCTCACGGCGAAGGCCAGGTGGCCATGCCCAAGTTCCCCAATCCCATGTTTTCCCTGGCCTTGGAGCCCAAGACCCGCGGTGACGAGACCAAGATCGGCGAGGTCGTGAGGCGCTTCACGGATTCCGATCCCTGCTTCAAGGCCCACCACGATTCCCAGACCCACGAGTTGGTCGTGAGCGGCGTCGGCGATCTGCACCTTCGCGTCATCCTGTCCAAGATGCACCGGCAGTTCAAATTGGACGTCAACACCAAGCCGCCGAAGATTCCTTATCGCGAGACCATTACCGTGGTGGCCGACGGGCACCATCGCCATAAAAAGCAAACCGGCGGCGCCGGCCAGTTCGGGGAGGTCTTCCTGAAGGTGTCGCCGCTGGAGCGGGGCAGCAGTCCGCCCATGGAATGGTCCTGGGATATCTTCGGGGCGTCGATTCCCGGTCAGTTTGAGCCCGCGATCAAGAAGGGTGTCAATGAGCTGCTTCAACAGGGGGCCATCGCCGGTTTTCCGCTTCAGGACATCAAAGTCAGCATCGTCGACGGCAAGCACCATCCGGTGGATTCCAAGGAAGTGGCATTCAAGACGGCCGGCAAATACGCCTTCAAGGACGCCATCCTTAAAGCCAAGCCGGTGTTGTTGGAACCGATCGTGAACGTCGAGGTCACCGTCCCGGCGGACAACGTCGGCGACATTACCGGCGACCTCGCCCAGCGCCGCGGCCGACCCAGCGGCCAAGACGTGCTGCCGGGCAACCTGGCCGTAATCACCGCTCAGGTTCCGTTGGCCAGGCTTTCTGACTACCACTCACGCCTCAGCAGCATCACCGGGGGCAAGGGCAGCTACACCATGGAGTTGTCGCACTATGAGCCCGTACCCTCGAACGAGGCCCAGGCGGTGATCGCCCAGTACAAGCCGAAGAAGGAAGAGGACGAGTAGTTCCTCGGATCAGGGCACGTGGGCCACGGATATGGTCTCGGACGGCACGACAGCGACATCGGCGATGGCGACGACGTGCCGCGCGCATGACGACCCGACGGGCTCGGAAGCCTGCGACGCCGATGTCGGCCCGGCGGGCGAACACAGTCCGGCTGATGCGGCCGCGGCCAACGAGACCCCCTGGCCGAGCGGCCGGTCGGAAGTCAAGGTGCCGCTAATGGTTCGCGCCAGGATCAGTCTGGTGCGGGCGTTCCTCCTCCTGTACGCCCGATGCTTCGGCATGTCGGGGCTCTATCTGCTCGGCCGGTTCTTCGGCACGCTCGAGTACCTGACGGACTACAACCGCCGGCGACGGGTACATCGCAAGTTGATCGACCTGTTCGACGGCGATTACACGCCGGCGGAGCGGCGCCGTATCGCCCAACGCTACTTCATGCGGATTCGCTGTGACAAGATGTTTTATACGATCATGGACCGGATCCCGCGCAACAAGCTGCTGAACCGCATCAAGTTCAAGGGCGGCAGGAACATCGACGAGGCCCTGACCAAGGGCAACGGGTGCTACGCAGCCTTGTGTCACTTCGGCTCTCATCACGTCGCCGGCTTGATGATGGCCCTGATGGGCTACAAGATCGCCGGCGTGCGCGACCCCAAGGAGAGTCACGTTCGACGGTACATCCAGAACAAATATCAGGAAACCTTTCCCGAAGTCGCGGCGATGCGGATGGTCCATGCCTCCTCATTCCCGCGGATCCTTTACCGCCATCTGCGGGGCAACGGAATCCTTGCCAGTCTGCTGGACGTGGACCGCCGCCGGGGCGACCACACCAAGACCCACCCGGTCACCTTCTTTGGGCGGGAGCGGGAATGGTTGATCGGTCCTCTCCAGATGGCCCTTCGCTGCGGTTCGCCGATCGTGCAGGGATTCGTCGTCTCCCGCCGAAACTTCTACTACCGGCTCATCGCCACGCCTCCCCTGATCGATACCCAGGCCTTGGGAAGGGACGAACCCGCCGTCATCGCCGAGGTCCTGCACCGCTATGCCCAGGGGGTCGAGCGGTTCGCCCGCGCCCACCCGGACCACCTGATGAACATTTGACGGGGCCTGCGCGCACAGGCGCGGCGGCGATATCATGTGTCAAACGCCGTCGGCGGCGACGGCGGAAAGGGGCCCTGCTTGTCCGATCCCCGCCGGCCCAATCTGACGATCATCTCGCATCCTGTCGTGCAGGAACAGCTCACCGTGCTTCGCGATCGCCACACCGGCGTGGAGAAGTTCCGGCGGCTGATCGGCCGCATCGCCCGGCTGATGGCCTTCGAAATCACCCGCGACTACCCCACGCGCGCAAAGACGGTTCAGACGCCGATGGGTCCCTGTCAGGGGCGCGAGCTGGCCCGAGGACTGACGCTCGTCCCGATCCTCCGTGCCGGCCTGGGCATGGTCGAGGGCATTCTCGAATTGCTTCCGTCGGCCCACGTCGGCCACGTCGGCATCTATCGCGACGAGACCACCCTAAAGCCCATCACCTATTACAAAAAGCTGCCGCCCGATATCGCCCAGACCGACGTCATCGTGATCGACCCGATGCTTGCGACCGCCGGATCGCTCAATGCCGCGATCGACGTGCTCAAGGACAGCGGGGCCCGCCGTATCAAGGTGCTCTGCCTGGTGGCCGCCCCGGAAGGGATCGACGCGCTCTGCGTGCGGCACCCGGACGTATCGATCTACACCGCCGCGGTGGACGAGCGCCTGAACGAGCACGGTTACATCGTGCCGGGGCTGGGCGACGCCGGCGATCGGATGTTCGGCACGTCGTAGAGAGCTGTTCAGGCGCAGAGTTGGGACCGTCCACGCCGCGTGGTGGCCAAGGTCGAGTGGCATGAGGGCGAGTTGTCTCCAAAAGTCGGATCTATCGTGACCAGTATGACGGCGTGGTCAAGGATGGTCGTGCATTTCTACAACCAACGGGGACGGCGGAGCAATGGGTCAAGGAGGGCAAGTACGCGGTCAAGAGGACGCGATTGTTGTGTCGGACCTTCAAGGACAACCAGACGCGGATTCAGCTTTTCCCTCTGGCGTACAACCTCGGGAATTTCCTACGGCGCCTGGCGTTGCCGAACTCCGTGAAGCACTGGTCGTTGACCACACTGCCGGACACACTGATCAAGATCGCGGCGAAGGTGGTTCGGCACGCCAAGTACGTGACGTTCCAGTTGGCCGAGGTCGCGACGATCAAGTGGGAAATTCCGGGTTGTAGATTTCGTGTAGTGCGGGCATAATTACTCCCACGCAACGCGCTGACAAGCGAAAGGCGTAAAACCGGAGTCCCTAACCACGGCAGCGAAATCACACTTGGGAGAGTTCGACATGCTTCGCGGAGGAAGCCCAACAATTTACGTTTCCGACATGACCCGAGCCATCGATTTCTACACCCGGTCACTCGGACTCAAGCTGCAATTCCGAGCCGGCGATCACTTTGCACAGGTCGACGCGGGAAATGGATTCACTATCGGGCTGCACCCGCAAAGTCCGCAAGGCCCGAAACCAGGATCGAGCGGCGCAATCAGCGTGGGCCTTTCCGTCACTCAGCCGCTCGATCAGGTGGTTTCCACGCTTAGGCAACGAGGCGTCGTCTTTCGTGGGCCGATTGTCGACGACGCCAAGGGAAGCATCAGGCTCGCTTTCTTCGGGGATCCGGACGGAAACGATCTATATCTTTGTGAGAACAAGTGGGCCGGCCCTGCCCATTCCGATTGAAGCTGGATTGCGGCTGATTCTCTTTTGTTCTGCCGGCTTCCTGGCCAAAAAAACCTCAGGTCGAATCCTGCGGGCACTCCCACTATCGATCGCGATGCGGCGCATCGCTCCTCTATTCGTCTAACCTGCTAGCAGAGCCGCGTCGCGTTCGCCAAGGGCGCCGCGGAGCTTGTGCAGGGCCCGCAGTTCGATCTGCCTGACGCGCTCCTTGCTGAGGCCCAGCTCGCGGCCGATCTCCTCCAGGGTCCTGGCGCCTGCCTCACGGCCGATGCCGAAGTGCCCCTCGACGATCGTCCGCTCCCGCTCATCGAGCATTTGCATGCAGGACGAGATGGTGGATTTCACGGCCGCCTCGGAATCTTCCTGCGCCTCGTGCCTGACGCTCGCGAAAGAGAGCGACTCGCCACGGCCGGTCTGGAAGCGGTCGAGCAGAGAAAGTTCCTCGGGCACGCTGCGGGCGAAACTCCGCATGAGGGCCCAGGAGGCGTAGGTGCTGAAGCGGAAACCGCGGGCGAAGTCGAACTTCACCACGGCCTTGATGAGCGTGATGTTGCCGTCGCTGATCAGCTCGAAGAGATTGAGCGACGGGTGGCCGTGGACGTGGCGTTTGGCGACGCTGACCACCAGCCGAAGATTAGCTTGAATGATGCGGTTCTTCAACTCCGCTGCGTCATCGATCTTCCTTTCGATCGCTCCGACCAGGGCGGCAGCGGCTCCGGTGTCGTCGACCATCCGCTGCCGGAGGACCTCGGCCTGATGAAGCAGGAAGTTCATCCGGCAAAAGAGCATCGCCTCCTGCCCGCGGTCGAGCAGCGGCGTGCGATACAGCTCACGCAGGTAGGACGGCAGGTCGGACGGCGTGCGGCCAAGCAGTTCATCGGCGTCGTCTCGGCGCGCCGGCGACCGGGATAGTGACGGATCGCCATTCCCGAGGATGGTCTCTTCGGCGCAGGCGGCGTCGAACGACTCGTGGTAAACGTACGTGATCGGCGTCTCGGCGAGCTGCCGGGCGCGGCCCTGTGCCAGCAGCCTGCGAATCTCGGATTCCCGCTTCTTGAATTTGCGGGCCAACGACTTGATCGGCTCGCCGTTCGCGTGGGCTTCGAGAATCATCGCGGCTTCGTCGCGGACCTGCGGCTGTCCCGATCGGTGGAACGGGGTCTCCCCGTGATGGTCGCGCTCGAAGCGGCGAAGGGTGTAACGAACGGTCTCGACGGCCCGGCCCGTCTCCGCGGCGATTTGCAGCGTGACGGCGTGCAAGGAACAGACGCGGCCGGCGAAGAGCGCTTGGGCTCGCTCGATCATCGACGAGCGCTCTTCGCGAGTCATGAGCGCGAAAGCGCCGGCTCGCCGCACCAGTTCAAGGTGACGGGCGATGAAGCGCTCGACGCAGCCGCGGCCGAAGGCGAAAAAAGGCTTGTCCGCTTCGCAGTCGCGATACCAGCATCCCGCCAGTCCCCGTTGTCGCCAGCGGGAGATGGTCTTGTTGGAGACCTTGAGCCTGCTTGCAAGCGCCTGTAGGTCGTAGAGCGGTTCGCAAGTCGCCTCGCGCGGGATCGGGTGGGCGGCGGAGTGCACGTCCATCAGCTCGACCAAGTCGGCTCGAAGCGCCTTGCCGCCAAAGACCACGTCGGCCCGCTTTCGGGGGCGATAGCCCGTCACATGGAAGCACACAAAGGAGTAGGGGTACTCACGGCCGTCTTCGATCAATTCAATGGCGCGAAGCATGCCGGCAAGCTGGCGCAGCCGGTGACGGACCGGCGACATGCTCAACTCGTGGGCGAATTGCTCCATCTCAGGAAGACGAAACCGCTTCACGCTGTCCTCCACGATTCGGCAGGCGAGGCTCTCTGGCGGGCCGGCTCCAAGCGCTGGGGGGAGATCAATCCGTTGCGGCGCTCGGTCATCAGGCTTGCGCCCGGTTTGCCGCCCCGACCCCTCTGGGCCTGCGGCGCTCGGGCTGGGACCCGCACCTCGGTAAGCTACCCATATTATCGTCCGCCAAATCCTCAAAGTCAATCGGGGACATGACTTGGCCCAATCCACAGGCCCTCTGGCAAGCCTGGCCAGCCTTCCGGCACGATTGACGCCGCTGGAATAGAGCGCATTCTCTCGGGCCGGAAAAGTCCCTGTTTTTTCACCCTTGGCCCGTTGGAGACTGCACATGCCGCCTATCGCCGCCCTCACCATTTGGACACTGACCGTCATCACCGCCTTGCCGCCGGCCGCCGACCCCACAGCCTCAATCCGGCGTGTCTCGACGCCCTTCCCCCGGCCGGTCAGCACCTATTCCATCGTGGCCCGTGACCCCGCCACCGGTGAGCTTGGCGTGGCCGTGCAGTCGCACTGGTTCTCCGTCGGGGCCGTCGTGCCCTGGGCCGAGGCAGGGGCCGGCGCTGTCGCGACACAGTCCCTGGTCGATCCGGCCTACGGCCCCCTCGGGCTATCGCTGATGCGCATGGGGCGATCGGGCCCGGCAGCTCTGGCCTCAATCCTGGCCGGCGACGAGGGGCGGGAAGTCCGGCAGGTGGCCATTATCGACGCATCGGGCAAGATCGCGGTCCATACCGGCTCGAAGTGCATCCAGCCCGCGGGTCACCAATTGGACGCAGAGGGCCAGTTCTCGGTGCAGGCGAACCTCATGTCCAACGACCGCATCTGGCAGGCCATGGCCAGGGCCTATCGGCAGGCCAAGGGCGACCTGGCCGATCGAATGATGGCCGCTCTGGAGGCTGCCGAGGCAGAGGGGGGCGACATCCGGGGACGACAGTCCGCGGCGCTGATCGTCGTCTCAGCCAAGGCGACCGGCAAGCCGTGGATCGACCGCCGCTTCGACCTTCGGGTCGAGGACCACCCCGAGCCGCTTAAGGAGTTGAGGCGGCTCGTCACCTTGCAGCGGGCCTACCTGCACATGAACGCCGGCGACCTGGCTGTCGAGACCGGGGACTTCGATGGGGCGGCAAAAGAGTACGCGGCGGCGCGTTCGTACGCGCCACAGATCGTAGAGCTTCCGTTCTGGCAGGCGGTCTCGCTGGCCAACACCGGTCGGGTGGATGAATCACTGCCGATCTTCAAGGAGGTCTTCCAACGGGAGCGCGTTTGGGTGGAGCTGGTTCCGCGGCTCGTGGACTCGGGCCTGCTCCCTAAGGACCCGGTTGCTATCAAACGAATCGTCTCCCAGGCCAGTGACGAGAAGCGCTAGCGTGTTATTTCCAATCGACATCGAGTCGCGGCATTCAGGCAGTCGGTCAGATCATTGACCCCACACTGCGATCTCAAGGCCTGAATGGCACGGCCACGAGAACAACAATCTCCGCGATTAGGATCAACACCCCCGCCCAGCCGAGGACTTTGTCCGACTCGCCGCGTATCGCGGCGTAGCACGCTCCAAGGGCCAACGGAAAGCCGACCAGCATGGCGCCCGAACCGAGCACCGCCAAGGGATGGCCTCAACAGTAGCCGCTGGTGAGGGCAACGCCCCCACCGGGAATCAGCGTGCTCAAGAGTGCTTTTGCCCCGTTCATCATTCGTCTCCCGGCTCGTACGGAACCCGCTCCCTCACGGTCGCGGCTCGGATGATAAGGCGCCCCCCCTCGCGAAGCCGAGGGCCGAGGGCCCTGTGGCGGCCGCGCGTACCGAGCATCTTACGGCTCTCATCAGGCAGGGTCACTCCGCCATGATCTTCACGAAGGCGGTCACCCCGGCCCCAAGTTGGAGCTGATAGCCCTGCGAGGCCAGCGTCCATTCCATCGCCGCGATGGCCCCGATGGTGTCCACGGCGTCGACATAGCCCATGTGGTTGAGCCGGATCATCTTGCCCTTCATCTCCCCTTGCCCGCCGGCGCAGTGGATGCCGAACCTCGAGCGCAGGTCCTTTCGCCACTTGCCCTCGTCCACCCCGGCCGGCACGACGACGCCGGTGACCGAGTCCACGGGGTCGGCCGCGAACAGCTTCAACCCAATGGCGGCGACGGCGGCGCGCATGGCCTTGGCAAGTTGGGCCGTGCGCCGCCAGATGTTCTCGAGCCCCTCGGCCTTGATCTGGGAGAGGGTGAACTTCAGCCCGGAGACCATCTGGTTGTTCGGCGTGTAGGGCGTGTCGGAATCGGTCAGGCTCTTACGATAGCGCTTCAGGTCGTTGTAGTAGGTCGGGGCCTGGTGAGAGTCGATGACCTCCCAGGCGCGGTTCGACACGGCGACGATGCCCAGCCCCGGCGGGAGCATCAGGGCCTTTTGCGAGCCGGTGACCGCGACGTCGATGCCCCAGTCGTCCATCTTGAAGGGGATCGTGCCGATCGAGGTGATACCGTCCACCAGGCACAGGGCCCCGTGATCGCGGCTGACCTTGGCGATGCCCTGGGCATCGCTGACGGCGCAGGTGCTGGTCTCGGAGTGGACGAAGATGACGCTCTTGACGTCGCGATTCTGCTTGAGCTGTTGGGCCACGCCCTCGGCCTTGAAGCCTCGCCCGTATTCCTGGGTGTATTCGACGTGGGGGATGCCGAAGACTTTGAGAATATCCCGCCAGCGCTCGCCGAACTTGCCGGAGTGACAAACCAGCGTCTTTGCGTCTTTCTTGCAGCAGCCGACGATGGCCGCTTCCATCGCCGCCGTGCCGCTGCCGGTGATGACGATGGGCCGGGTCGCGGTCTGTATGACGTAGGCCAGAAGCTCGACGCACTGGCCGAGGGTCTCGCGGAAGCCTGCGGTCCGATGGTGGTCGAGCGGCTGGGCCATCGCCAGCATGGCCTCGGGGCTGACCATGGTGGGGCCGGGGGTGAAGAGTCGCAGCTTGGTCACAGTGGATCCTCCGATGTGCGTTGTCGATTATCGCAGTTTACCAACAAGTCGATTGCCGCCTTGCATGAGGGTATTCTACAGGCACCCGCGGCGGGATTGAACATGGCGGGCGCGCGGAGCGCCGGCGCCGCCGCGGCTGTTGCGGATGCCGACGCCCCGACTCTAAATCTCCCGGAGAGGCCCCGATGGTTCCTCGAATTCTTGCAATCTGTTTGGCGGCTGCGGGCTGCATCGCGTGGGCGATCGTGTCCTCGGGGTCCGACCGCACTGGCCTCAACGAACATGAGCGGCTCATTGCCGACAAATCCGCCGTCGTGTGCACCGTCAAGTTCGTCCTCCAGACGCGCTACGAAGACGGCGACGACTACGAACAGGAGAGCGAGGCGACCGGCATCGTCGTCGATCCGTCCGGGATGGTGCTCTGTTCCAGCAGCGCCTTGGAAGATTGGTCGTTCCTGGACGAAGACATGCCCGAGACACGCGCCAAGGACCTGCGCATCCTGTTCGGTGACGACCAGGAAGGAGTTGAGGCAAAGATCGTCGCCCGCGATCGGGAACTCGATCTCGTCTGGCTGGGGCTGAAGAATCCGGACAAGAGGAAGCACGCCCACGTGGAGCTGACGAAAGCCGTATTGCCCAGGCCCGGGGAACGGCTCTTTACCCTGGCCCGACTCGACAAGTACTTCGACCGGGCGGCAGCCGTCTATGAAGGCAGGATCGCCGGCATCGTGCAAAAGCCGCGACTGCTTCTCGCTCCTGACATTGGCTTTCCCGGCGAGACAGGCCTGCCGGTCTTCGCACCCGACGGGTCATTCGCGGGCGTTTTGGTCGCGCAGATGCCGGAGCGAGAGGACCACGCCAATGTCGATTCGGGAATGTTTTGGAACGGCATGGGGGTGTTCATCTTGCCGGCGGAAGCCGTAGCCAAGGCGACCGCCCGGGCAAGCGAAACCAGGAATGCGGAATAGCCCACCGCGCTACAGCCCATAGCTCGGCGTCCAGGCCACGTCCCTGCCGCTGCCGGACCACAGCGCGTTGTTGCCGTCGAAGCGGAAGCTGCCGTCGGAATTGGTGCGATAGCCGAGGGCCTCGGGGGTTTGCAGGTCGCAGTGCGTGTCCAGGTACATGACGGCCCCCTTTCCATTGTGCCGGGGATCGACGGCAGTCCGCTGGCTCGGAAAGCCGGCGGCCTCGCCCAAGGCCTGATCGATCCGCGGAGGGTCGAGATTGAAGCCCTCGTTGCCCCTGAGGTGAGCGTCGCGGCCGTTATTGATGTATTCTTTTCTTTCGGAGGCGGCGAAGGTGGCGGCCGTTCCCATGCAGTCGGCGACCGCCACGGTCTTCGAGGCGTCGCGTATCTTCGTGACCTTAACGGGCCAGTTTTTGAACGAGAATGCGTCGCCGGGATCACTCAGCCGCGCATTTCCCAAAAACTGGTAATTGTAACCATAGGCGCCGTTGCGCTCGTCGGTCCAGTTCGCCGCGGCGGCGCAAACATAGACCTTGTGCGAGTAGTCTTGCTGGTCGCCGGGCTGACCGAAGCGATCAACCAGTCCCTGGGAGGCCATCGGCTCATCGAAGGCCGGCAGGTTCACGTTTGTCCCCATCATCGCCAGAAAAGTGGGACGATACTTCCAGCCGCCGAGGACCAGGGCCCGCCAATGGTCGGCGTCGAGCTTCGGTAGTCGCCCGGGGACGAGCTGATCCGCGTGTTCAGTGGAATACATGGTCAGGCCCTGCCCCAGGGTGCGCAGGTTCGCCGTGCAGACGCTGCCGAGGCCGGTCCGCCTAGCAGTGGAGAGCGCAGGAAGCAAAATCGCCAGCAAGAGTCCAATGATCGCCATGACCACCAGGAGCTCGATCAAAGTGAACCCGGCGGCCGATCGCCGGCCGGCGCTTGAGGCGAGTGGTCGGACCGAAACACTGCCTGGATGGGACATGCCCTTCTCCGTCGGCCTAAGCCGATTCTTCCTCTGCCTCCGCCAGCTCACTAGGCATTGGATGACCGATCCTACGACAAGAATAGGCCCGACTACAAGCCCCTGGGGTGGGTTCGGGGGTGTATATGGTCTGATAACCTCCAGGTTCGGAAGCCAGCTTGGTTGTCCTCATTGCCGCGCACGTGCGAGCCGAAGTGATCCCTGAGAGCCTCAATAAAAAGGGAGGACCGGAGTGTGGAAACAGATCCAACCATCGCCAACCGGCGGAGTCAGGTGCGGCAGCCCTCGCGGGACGTGATTCGCTGGAAACGGCCGGGCCGAATCGAGGACCAAAAGGGCTGGGCTGTCGATCATTCAGCGGCCGGAATCGGCTTTATGACTGCCGCCGCTTCAGGCCCCTTGGCAGGCGAACTGATTCACATCCGCAGGCTCGACGGCGACCGATGGGCGACGATCGATCGGATCGTGCGCGTGGCCCACGCGAGTCCGACCGCCAACCACGACGTGCTGATGGTCGGCTGTTCCCTTGAAGAGAACTGCTCTCGCGTTCGCTAGCGTGCGGCGCACGCTCCGAGGCTCTGGAGCGGCTCCCGCGAAACCAATTCCATCATCTCGACCTTGAGCTGCCGAATCTTCTCGTCCTTGTATAGCCAGGTGGGATAGCTGCGCGTCGCGGGACCGGTCTTCGTCGCCTGGGCCAGCACGAAGGCGTTCCAAAAAGGATCGTTCAGACCGAATCCCCTTCGCTGGTCCGAGACGAGGCGTTTGAACAGAAAGTTCTTCCACCACTTCCAGTAGATCGGCGGGTCAGGAACGATGGAGGTCAGCAGGTCCACCCGCCATCCGGTTCCCTCCATGAGCTCGGCGATCTCGCGCGGCGAATAGAGCCGCCAATGCCCCTCGGAGGCCGGCCAGTGTAATCGCATGGGCATCGGGTGCCCCCGTAACATCGAGTGCGTGGCCTGGAAGCTGATGGCGTTGTCCGTCACCAGGCTGACCACCGCGCCTGGGGCGCACACGCGATTCAACTCGTAAAGCGCGAACTCCGGGTCCCGGCGCAGGTGCTCGATGCATCCCCAGAAGACGGCCAGTCCGAAGGTGTCCGGCTCGAACGGCCACTGGCCGCTCTCGATGTCGTGTTCGAGCAAGGAATAGTCGAAGGACGTGCCGGCGTTCGGATGCGGGCGTCGCCGTGCCTGCCGCAGACCCGCCGCCGAGGCCGGGGCGCAGATGCAGGTCACTTCTTCCCAACCCAGCTTGCCGACGAGATAGGGCACCTCCAATCCCCACGACCCGATGACCAGGCAGCGACGATTGGCGCGGGCGGCCGGCAGTCGCGCGAGCGATTCGTGCAGGCGTTGGGCGTGGCAGAGCAGGTAGCGGGCCTCGCCGGTCGTTTCCAGGGGTCGGTCGAGGTGCGCCGCCGGCGTCAGCCATTGCAAGGTCGCTCGCACCTGTCGGGAGTACTTTGTAGGCGGTTTCAGCGGCATGGGTGTCCGAGGCGGCCGGCGCGTTTGGCGTTCCTGGAGGATGGGACCGCGACCGAAGCCGACGAGCTGGGTCGTTGCAGCCCTGCGGAAAGATCGACCGATTCGGCGGCTGTCCCGTAGCGTCGGGAGCCGCTCGCGGGGACGCGCAGAATCCGCCGCTTGGGGGGCCTTTTCCGACACGCGCCGTTACATGCCGGCGAACTCGATGATGTTGTTGGAGGTGCTAACCTCGATTTGGCCGCCGCCGGAGTTCAGCACCGCCTTGAGCAGGCCGTCGCCGGTGGAGACGCCGGTCAGGACGAATCCGTTGAGGTCGGCGGCGATCGCACCACCGCTGGCGGTGAGCTGAAGGGCGGCGGCGGTCGTCTTGGGAACGGTCAGCCGAACCGCCCCTTCGGTGGTCGACGCGATGACGTGCCCACCGGACGGGGGAGTCAGCCGCATGTCGACGTCGGCGTCCGTCGTCTGGGCATCGAGATTGCCGAGCAGGTCCACGGCCTCGATGGGCCGGTTCGTGGTCTTGGCGACCACGTCGCCGACGATGCTCCGGACGGTGACGGCGCCGTTGTGGGTGTTGATCTCGACGTCGCCGACCAGGTCGCTTACCGCCACCGGACCGTTGTCCATGAACACCTCGATGTTCGCGCCGGCGGGGATGACCAGACTGATGTCAAACGCGATGTCGGTCGTGTTCAGTCCGTTGGCGATGGAGGATTCGATGTCCAGGCGGCTGTGGTCGACGAACGAACGCTCGGCGATGATGGAAGACTGAGAGTGTGTCGTCGTCAAGGCCTCGTTGTTGAGACCTTCCTTGAGGATGATCTCGGTGACCCGCAACGTCGCCTCTCCGGCTGATTGCGAAATGGAAACGCGCCCCGTGGGAATGTCCACCCGGATGGTATTGATGCCAGTCACGTCAACGGCGAAGGTAGAGCGTTCGATCTTGGGGTCCTTGGGGTCGATCCCGTCGGGAGGCGCCAATCCCTCCGGCGCCAGGCCTCCGGCGGCGGTATCGCAGGCCGGGGCCGCCAAGAGAACAATCGCCAACCATGCAATGATGCCGATGCGGATCGCGATCACAAGCAGTCTCCTGGCGGGATGGTCCAATGCTTCGATCATTCCGGCGGCTTATCGGTCAGATGATTGGCGTGCTACAGCTTTGGGTCGCAGGCGGGTGGTTGCATACGCGCCTCCAGCGGCGATCGGCCGGTAATCATGTGGAGGAGCCGCCGGTGGCCGTTCGCCTGCGAGCTCGTACCCATCAAAGTTGCTTGGTAGGATGTATTCGGACGCCGAGAGACCGGCCCCGCCAGCCGATAACAGGGAGCCCCGCTTGTTTTTCAGCCAACCAGCCCCTTCCGCCGGCCCAAGGGCCGCGACGCGCCTGCCGCTTTTTTTAGGAGTCCTCCTGGGTCTGGTCGGCGGGTGGCTGTTGGTCGGTGCCATGCGAGGAACCGGCGGCCAGACCTCATCCTCGCCCCATCCGATCACCCCGCGAGGCGACCTGGCCGCGGACGAATCGTCCACGATTGAACTATTCAACCGCGCCTCCAAGTCCGTCGTCTTCATCACCAGCGTGGCTTACCGCAGGGAACTGATCGGCTTTCGGGTCTACGACAGGCCACTGGAGGGGACAGGCTCCGGCTTCCTGTGGGATGATCGCGGCCACATCGTCACCAATTTCCACGTCATTCGCGAGGCCAACGAGATCTTTGTCCGATTGGCCGACCAATCGAGCTGGCCCGCCGAGCTTGTCGGCGTCGAGCCGGACAACGACATCGCGCTTTTGCGCATCGACGCGCCCGCCTCCAAGCTGGAGCCGCTGCCGATCGGTTCCTCGGCCGATCTCCAGGTGGGCCAAAAGGTCTTCGCTATCGGCAACCCCTTCGGCCTCGACCAAACTCTGACGACCGGCGTAGTCAGCGCGCTCGGACGCACCATCGAATCGATGACGGGTCGATCCATCGAAGGCGTGATCCAAACCGACGCGGCCATCAATCCGGGCAACTCTGGCGGACCGCTGCTCGACAGCGCCGGCAGGCTGATCGGCATGAACACCATGATCCTCAGTCCGTCGGGCGTCAGCGCCGGGATCGGATTCGCCGTGCCAGTAGACACCGTGAACGAGGTCGTGCCGCAGCTCATCGAGCATGGGCACGTCGTACGGCCATACCTGGGAATTACGCTGATCCCGGGGAACATCGTTCGGCAGTTGGGCCTCGAGGGCGTCCTGGTGGGGTCAGTGGAGCCCGGCAGCGGCGCCGCGGTCGCCGGGCTGCGCGGCAGCGGCTTCGATCGCGACGGCAGCCTGATCCTCGGCGATCTCATCGTAAAGGTCGGCGAACGCGAGGTGCGGTCCTACGATGATCTTCGCGATGCATTGGAGAGCTATGAGATCGGGACCGACGTGACCGTGACGTACATGCGAGACGGCCGCCGATTTACCGTGCAGGTGAAACTCCAGGAGTCCCCCCGCTAGGGCGAGAGGGTAGATCGTGGCGACACCACATTGCGTCTTGCTTTTCGTGGCCTTGTGCGGCCACCCAATGACTCAACAGCCTGCGGCGAGTTCTCAGCCGGGCCCGGCGGCCGATGCCTACGTCGGTGCTCGCATCATCCCGATCACCTGCCCACCGATTGAACGGGGCGTCCTGATTGTGGCCGGCGGCAAGATCGTCGCGGTCGGGCCGGAGGAATCGACCCCTGTGCCGAACGATGCCCGCCGGGTTGACGTTGCCGGCAAGGTCATCATGCCGGGCTTGGTGGACACTCACAGCCACGTCGGCAGCGGATGGGGTGGCGACGCGAGCGCCCCGATTCAGCCCGATGTGCGCGTCCTCGACTCCATAAACGTTCGGGACTCCGGTTTTCAGAAGGCCCAGGCGGGAGGGCTGACGACCCTGAACGTCATGCCGGGATCGGGTCATTTGCTCGGCGGCCAAACCGTCTATTTGAAGCTGCGCGACGGCAAGACAATCGAAGAGCTGGCGATCCACGATGCAGACGGCAGGATTCTCGGCGGCATGAAGATGGCCAACGGCACGAATTCTCAGCGCGAGCCGCCGTTTCCAGGGACGCGAGCCAAGTCCGCGGCCCTGGTCCGCCAGCAGTACGTCAAGGCCCAGGAGTATCGCAAGAAGCTCGAAGCCGCCGCGGGCGATCCCGAGAAGCAGCCCGACCGCAGCCTGGAGATGGAGGCCTTAGTCGAGGTGCTCGAAGGCCGGCGCATTGTCCACCACCACACCCACCGCAACGACGACATCATGACCGTCCTACGGCTCAAGCAGGAGTTCGGCTTCAAGGTGGTGCTCCACCACGTCAGCGAGGGTTGGATGGTCGCCAAGGAGATCGCCGCGGAAAACGTGCCGTGCTCCATCATCCTGGTGGACAGCCCCGGCGGAAAGATCGAGGCGATGAACCTGGTCATGAGCACCGGCGGCGTCCTGGAACGGGCCGGCGTGCAGACCGCCTTTCACACCGATGATCCCATCACCGACTCGCGCTTGTTCCTGCGAATGGCGGCGCTGGGGGTGCGAGCAGGGATGTCACGCGAAAAGGCCCTTGAGGCCCTGACCATCGCCGGCGCCAGGATGCTGGAGTTGGATCAACGCACCGGTTCGCTTGAGGCGGGCAAGGACGCCGACTTCATCGTCTTGTCCGGCGATCCGCTAAGCGTCTATGCCAAGGTCCTGCGCACCTACGTCGAGGGCGTCATGGTCTTCGATCGCGATGACCCCAAGGACCGGCTCATGGCCGTCGGCGGATACGGCGCGGGTCACGACCAGGAAATGCACTTCTGCTGCTTCGAGCGGGGAGGGGACGGCGAATGATCGGCCGACGCGCGTTGCTCATAGCCCTTATATTCGCCGCGGGGGCCCACCAGGCGCTTGCAGAGGTCTCCTTGGCGATCGTCGGCGAAACGATCCACACCCTGGCAGGACAGCCCATCACGAACGGCGTCGTACTCGTCGATGATGGAAAAATCTCCCGCGTCGGACGGGCAGCCGAAGTGCCGGTCCCGGTCGGGATTCAACGCCTCACTGCGAAGGTCGTGACTCCCGGGCTCATCGACGCCCACACCGTGGTTGGATTCACCGGCTACCTCAACCAGGATCAAGACCAGGACCAACTCGATCCCAACGAGGCGATTCAACCCGAGCTTCGGGCGATCGACGGCTACAACCCGCAGGAACGGCTCATCGAGTGGGTCCGGGGTTTCGGCGTCACGACCATACATACCGGGCACGCGCCGGGATCCCTGATCTCCGGCCAGACGATGATCGCCAAGACGACAGGAAACACCGTCCTGGATGCGGTCGTCTCGCCGGCAGCCATGATCGCGGCCACCTTGGGCGACGCCGCTCGATTCAAGGACAGCGACAAGAAGCCGCCTGGCACACGGTCTAAGGCCGTGGCCATGCTGCGGTCAGAACTTGTGAAGGCTCAGGAGTACCTCCGCAAGCAAGGTCTGGAGGATGAAAAGAAGCGGCCGGACCGCGACCTGCGACTTGAAGCGCTGGTCCTGGTGTTGAAGGGCAAGATGCCCCTCATGGTGACGGTCCATCGTGCGACCGACATCCTGGCGGCCATCCGGGTGGCCGAGGAATTCAACATCAATCTGGTGCTCGATGGGGCGGCGGAGGCTTACTTGCTGATCGATCAGATCAAGGCCGCCGGCGTGCCGGTCATCATTCACCCGACCATGTGGCGCAGCGGCCGGGGCGAGACGGAGAACCTCAGCATGGAGACCGCCTCCCTCCTGCGGAAGGCGGGCATTCGCGTCGCCATGCAAAGCGGCTATGAGAGCTACGTCCCCAAGACTCGGGTGGCGCTCTTTGAGGCCGCCGTCGCCGCCGCAAACGGACTGTCCTTCGAGGAGGCATTGGCGACGATCACCATCGACGCCGCGAGGATCCTCGGCGTCGACGATCGCGTCGGCTCGATCGAGCCGGGCAAGGACGCGGATTTCGCACTGTACGATGGCGACCCCTTCGAGTACACCTCGCATTGTGTCGGAGTCGTGATCGGCGGCGTTCAAGTCAGCAGCGAGGCCCGCTAGACCGTCCAGTCAATTCGAGGGCAACGGATGCAGCCGATCATCGGGATCATCATGGGCTCGAAGTCAGACTGGCAGATCATGGAGCACGCGGCCCAGACTCTCGAGCGTTTGGGCGTGGCCCATGAGGTGCGGGTCGTCTCTGCCCATCGCACACCCGATGCTCTGGCGGAATACGCCTCCACGGCCGAGTCGCGGGGCCTGGAGGTGATCATCGCGGGGGCGGGCATGGCGGCTCACCTGGCGGGGTGCGCGGCGGCATGGACGACGCTGCCGGTGCTCGGGGTGCCGCTGGAGTCGGGGCCTCTCAAGGGCTTGGACGCCTTATTGGCCACGGTGCAGATGCCGCAGGGGGTTCCGGTAGCCACGTTCGCCATCGGCAAGGCGGGGGCGGTGAACGCCGCCCTACACGCGGCGGCCATCGTCGGGTCGCAGCGGCCGGAAGTCCGGCAGGCCCTGGCTCGCTTCCGCAAGGAGCAGTCCCAGGCCGCAAGATCACATCCCGACCCGCGGTCGGTGGGGTAGAGAGGGTCTCGAATTCGGTGACGAAATCGGCTCTCCCACAGTCGAGTGCGGCTGTGCACCCTGGAGATGATCGTCCTCTGTCATTTTTTATATGCAGGCGAAAATATCTACCAGATATATCGATAAGATATATAGGGCAGCGGCCATGAATGAACGAAACACCACCCAATACGGCATCCTCGGCCTGCTCACCTGGGGCCCCAAGAGCGGCTACGACATCCGCAAGGAGGTCCGCGAGTCCATCGGCCACTTCTGGAGCGAAAGCTACGGCCAGATCTACCCCGTCCTTCGCCGGCTCGTCGCCCAGCGCCTCGCCACGGTGCGACGCGTTAGCGGCCGCGCCGCCGCGAATCGAAAGGTCTATCGCATCACGCCCCTCGGACGACGCGAATTGCGCCGCTGGCTTGCCCAGCCGCTGCGACCGGCGCCCATCCGAAGCGAGCTGTGCCTGAAACTCTGCTTCGGGGTCGAAGTCCCGCCCGAATCGAGTCTGAAGCTGGTTAAGTCGTTTCGAGCGACCCACGCGGCGCGGCTCGAGGAATACGCGCGCACGGAGACATTGCTCAAAGACCTTCTACGCAAGGAACCCCAGGCGGTGTTTTTTCTGCTGACGTTGCGAATGGGGTTGACTGTTTCGCGCGCCGCCGTCGGCTGGGCTGACGAAGCCGCCACCGCCCTGGAACACTATGCAGGGCGCACATCGCGCGGGCCGCGCCGTCGATCCACTCAGGCCCGAAAGCGGCGCCGCCGGATTTCATAAGGAGCACACCGTCATGGACCAATCGATTCCTCTGACGACGCCGGACGCCGCTTCGACGAGCCGGCCGAACATCTGGACCGCGCTCGCTCTCGCCGTGACCCTGGTGGTGTTTCCGGTCATGTGGTGCGCCGGATTCATCGGACCATACGTCGTCGACATCTATCGCGGCAGCCGGGCCCATTGGTGGTACTTCTGGCTGCTGGCCCTGGCCTTTCATTGGGTGCCGTTCGGGCTGGTGTGGCTGGCGCTGGCGAAAAGCCGCGAGCCGTGGACTTCTATCGGCGTTGATTGGGGGTGGTTTCGCCGATGGTGGTGGGTCTTCGCCGGCATCCTCGCCGCCCTGGGCGCGGCGGCCTTTATCATGCCCGGCGCCCACTATCCCGACGGCCTTCCGGAGATCGGCAGGTCATCGCCGCGGTTCATGATCCCCCTGTCCACGCCGGAGCGGCTGTTCGTGATTCTGGTCGCCATCACCGCCGGCGTGACCGAGGAAGTCCTCTTTCGAGGGTTCTCGATCACTCGGCTGGCCAGGGTTCTTGGCTCGCCTTGGCTGGCCCTGCCCATCACCGTGGTGTCCTTCCTATTCATCCACGGCACGCCGCGCAGCGTAGAGATGCTCATGATCTACACAGTCGCCGGGCTGGCTTTCGGCGTGCCATTTCTCCTCATGAAATGCCGCCGCCTGGAGGTGTTGATCCTGATCCACTTCCTCATCGACGCCGGGTTGGTCCTGGCGGATTAAGACAACACTTGCTGGGATCGCGGTAGTGATCGTCAGGAATTGAGGATCGGAAGGCCGGCTGCCATCGGGCGGGCCGTCAGGTCGTAGCCGTCGCTGCCGGTGCATCGCACGGCGGCAAACTCGCCGGGATCGAACTCGCCCCCTTCGACCTTCACCAGGCTGTCGACCTCGGGGGCCTGCCCCTGATGCCTGGCCGTATAGACGCCTCCGCGCCCGAATCCGTCGATCATCACCCGGAGCTGCTCTCCATTCATGGAAGCTGCCTTCGCGAAGGCGACTTGTTGCTGCACGGCCATCAGCTTACCGACGCGGTCGGAGATGACCTGCGCGGGAAGCTGGTCCTTCATGCGACCGGCGGGTGTGCCCGGCTCGTTCGAGTAGGGGAAGACGCCCATTGCGTCAAAACCGAACCGGCGCACGAACTCGCGCAGTTCCGCGAATTCGTCCTCCGTCTCGCCCGGGAAGCCTGCGATGAAAGTCGTGCGGATGGCGACGCCCGGGATCCGCGAGCGCAGCTTTTCCAGGAGGGCCTCGGTCTGGCGGCGAGTGACGCGGCGGTACATCGACTTCAGCACACGGTCGCTGATGTGTTGCAGAGGAATGTCGATGTACTTGACGACGCGAGGCAGGGAGGCGATGGCCTCGATCATCTCGTCGGTGAAGTCGGACGGATAAGCGTACATGAGCCGAATCCAGCCGATGCCGTCCAATCCGTCGAGCGCCCCGAGCAGTCCGGCAAGGCCGGGCCCGAACCCGATGTCCCGTCCGTAGCTGGTTGTATCCTGCCCGATGAGGTTCAGCTCCACGACGCCGTCGTCGATCAATTCGCGTGTCTCGGCGAGGATTTCATCGACGGGCTTCGAATGCATGGGGCCGCGGATGGATGGGATCGTGCAAAATGTACATTTCTGGTCGCACCCCTCGCTCATCCGGAGATAGGCGTAGTGCGACGGGGTCAACCGGAGCCGGGCCCGGTCGATCCGGTTGGCCTCTATCCACGAGGCCGGATGGTACTCGCCGAGAAAAACCGTTGGCCCGGTTTCACCGGGTCCCTTCCCGCCGGTGGCCTTCGGTTTGCCAATCCTGGAGGCGTCGCCCATGACGGCGCGGGCGATGTCGCCGCGGTTGTTGACGCCGACGAGGGCGTCGATCTCGGGCACTTCCTCGACCAGTCCGAGTCCGTCGCGCTGGACCAGACAGCCGGCCACGATGATCCGCTTGAGCCGACCGTTTTTCTTCTGCTCCGCCGCCTCCTGAAGCACCTCGATCGCCTCATCGCGGGAGGCCGCGAGAAACCCGCAGGTGTTCACCACCATGACGTCGGCCTGGCCGGCGTCGGCGCCGACGATGGTGCAGCCGCTTTCGGCGAGCAAGCCGAGCATCTTCTCGGAATCGACGAGGTTCTTGGGGCAGCCCAGGGATACGAACGAAACGGTTGGCCTTGCCACGGATCAGGCGCTCCCTTCGACGATGAGGCGGTCATTATACCCGATTAGCCCGGGCACGCCCCGAGGATCACTCGCTCCGATGGCCGTGCAGCTCGGCGACGAGGTCCTTGGCGTCGTATAGCTTGCTCAGGGCCTCGATGATGGCTTGCGAGTGGACGCCGATGGCCCGGGCCCGAGTCTGGTCGAACTGGAAATCCCAGATGAGGCCGTGGATGTTTCCATCGAAGACGATGCCGACGATCTCCCCGCGGCGGTTGAAGATGGGACTGCCCGAGTTGCCGCCGATGATGTCGTTGGTGCAGACGAAGTTAAACGGCGTGGCCGGGTCAAGCTTGTCCTGGCCTTCCCGCCAGCGCTTCGGCAGGTTGTAGGGCGGCTGGTAGTCGCGCTGCTCGGCCCGTTCAAAGGCTCCCCCGATGGTGGTCATCGCCGGCACCTGGAGACCGCCTTCCTCGTAGCCTTCCACGGTCCCGATGGCCAGGCGGAGCGTAAAGGTCGCGTCGGGATAGACCCGGTCGCCGTGCATCTCGAACAAGGCGCCGGCCAGCTTGGCGTAGGCCTCAGTCTGAACGCTCTCGAATTCGTTTTCATATTGGTCCCGCAGCCGCCGGGACGCCGGCTCCAGGGTCTTGGCGAACAGAATCATGGGGTCCTTGCTCTCGGCCACCGCGGACGTGCCGCCGTTGTAGAGGCTCTTGCGATAGGCGACGTCCATCAGCTTCGTCCCGGCGACCAGGTCGGCGGCGCGGCCGGCGGGGCCCTGGCCTTCCAGCGCGGTCTTCACCATCGGGTGGTCGCCGCCCAGGACGCGGCCTAGCCGAATCAGACCGTCTCGCAGTCGAAACTCCTCCAGGGCCGCATAGATGGGGGCCGGCGAAAACAGGTCCAGCTCCAGCGAAGCGAGGTTCGCGTCACGGAACTCTTCGTAGCGCTTACCATCGGGCTTGGGACGCTCCTCGGCGGCGCGGACCAGCTTCCGGGCGATGTCGAAAAGCCGGCACAGCGAGCTTCGCCGGTTCCCGGTGAGAAAGTAGGCCGCGTAGGACGGGCGCAGGTCAGAAAGGGCCTTGGCGAGGTTCTGGCAGGCCGCGCCGTACTTCTTTTGCCGCTCAGAATCGGAAGCAATGAATCGCGTGAGCGAGGCTTGTGCGCGCTCTTTTTCCTTCATCAACCGGGTATCGAGCAGTCCCTCGATGATCCCACAGTACGCCTTGCGGCCGTTCTGTACGGAAAGTAGGTCCTCCTTGCCGATCCGATTGTGCTCATCGCTTCGACCGCAAAACTGGAGCAAGGCAATCTCCCGCTGGTTGTGGCAATTCAAGATGAGGGGAATGTGCACGTCACGCAGGAAATGGAGGTGCTCGACGGTGTAGAGCCGCTGCGTGCGGCCGGGATGGCCGACAATGAAGGTCAGCTCGCCGACGCCAGGCCCATTCGCGCTCCACGCCAGGTGGTCCGGCGTCTTGGCCGGCTTTCCGTCCTCATAGGCCCGGAGAAAGGAAATGTCCAGGTTGAAGCGGGGATACTCGAAATTGTCCAGGTCGCCCCCGAAGAAGGCGATTTCCGACTCCGGAGCGAATACAAGCCGCACGTCGGTGTAGCGCTTGTACAGGTACAGGTGGTAGCGGGCCCCGTGGTACAGCTCGACGATCTCGGGGTGCAGGCCCGTTCGGTCCTTGGCCTCTTTTTCAATCGCCGCCATGGCCAGCTTTCTGGCCTCTTGGGCCGCGGCCGGCGACGCCGCCGATCCGCTCCCGGCGTTGACCCGATCGGTCACCTCCTCGATCTTCATCAGCACCGAAAGCTCCACCTTCGGGCACCTCAACTCCTCGGCCCGCGTTCGGGCATAGAAGCCGTCGCGGATGTAATCGTGCTCGGCGTCGCTCAGATCGGCGATGATATCGGAGGCGACGTGGTGGTTGGTCATCAGGAGACCGTCGGCGGACACGAACGAGGCTGACCCGCCCGCATCGACGCGGATGCAGGACCGTTGCACCATCTCGACCCACGCATCGTCGGGCACGAAGCCGTACTTGGCCTTGAGGTCGTCCTTGGGCAGATGGTTGAGCAGCCACATGCCCTCGTCGGCCGACGCCCGGGCGGAGACCCCCAGGAACATTGAGGCGAAAACTGCCGCGACGCGACCCTTGCTCATGATCTTGCCCCTTTGCTCTTCTGTAATCGCGATGCCCACCGATGGGCCGCTGAGAAGACCGAGTATAACCGCCATCGGGCCAAGCCGCCCCCTGCTCGTCCAGGCCAGAGCACGGATTTGCAGGTGTGGGCCGCATCGCCGATTCAGAAGCGGAGTCTGCCAAGGTATGAGATTTTGTACGCTCAAAGTGAGTATGATGATTTCTAGACGAACACCGGCAGCGGCCCATTCTCTAGCCCTTCGACCGCCTTTGGAGTTTTCCCATGGCGATGAAAAGAGTCGATCTGGAGCAACACCGACTCCAGTATTACGGAATCATGGCATCCGCCCGCGCGGCCATCGAGCGCCACGAGTATCTCCGCGCCGTCGAACTCGCTTCCTCGGCATGGGACTATGTCGATGGGATGATGCAGTATGAACGCAAATACAAAAAACGTGTTTTCGAGAGTCTTGACTGTGTTGAACTTGTCCTACGCTATGCCCCCTTGCTATTGGACATTGAACGACTGACTCAACTAAAGGTGCTTTTGAATACTCAAAGACGCGTCGAAAAAAACACGGCCGTCGATTTGGGTGTCAAGATGATGAGGGCTCAAGTACGCTTACATGAGGCACATCGATTGCTTGATTACCTAGAACGCAACCGCCGCTGTGAGGAGGACAAGCTCAGTGAGGTCCTTGGCGGTCATCATGATGGGTGGGCTTCGCTAGCAACCGAATTAGAAGCCGTTGAGCTCATACGAAGCGAGATCGTCGATCGCACGCGTTGGTTGCTGCTGGTTAGTCGTCTGGATGAAGTAGTCGCCGGAAAGTGTCCGGCTTGCGGCATGGTTGCCCATGCTCCCAAGGTCGAATTCTTCGTTGACCGGGCGTGCGCCTCGTGCGGCAACCTTGCGTCATTTGTAATCATCCAAGAAAGGGACAACGCGGATGTAACGGTGTGACCATGTTCTATCTGATCGCCGCATTTTCTGGAATGCTCGCAGGCGCCATCGCCGTATATCTGGCCCTGGAGTCAAAACGCAAAAGGCTCGAAGCGATTCGACTTCAGCAGGCATCCCACGCACGAAAGCTGAATGAGATACTGAAACGCATTCAGGTCCGCGAGGAGGAAGGGCTTGGCGCTCTCCGGGCCAAGCGGGAAGAACTTAGGAAACGCGCCGATCAACTCAAGGCGGCGCTAGAAAAAAGTGCATCACAGGAACGGGGATCGTTGGAGGTCGAGCGAAAGCGACTCATGGAACAAATCGCTGCGTCGAAGGCGGCGATGGAAAAAGAGCGGGCAAGACTCGGAGAAGAAGCCGCGGCATTAAACCGTAAACGAGCGGAATTCGACGCTCGCGTCATTTCCTATGGTGATCTGCAAAACCAAGAGCGGATACTTAAGCGCGATCTTCACAATCTCTCCGTGCGCGTTCGAACGGGTCACATTGACCAGGAAAAGATTCGCCAAGTCGCCAGCAAGCACTTATTGGAGAAGGCCGAATGGCTCATTTCCTCATTGACCGAGAAAAACTTTGTCAAGCGCAAGAAGCAATTGCAACAAGAAATTGAGTGGTGCCGAGAGGTTGGGTATCAGATCAATGCCGATGAGGAGAAGCGCCTCTTACTATCGCTCAGGGATGAATTCCGGAGAATCGTGAGCGCCGCGTCCGAGCGGGAGCGGCAGAGGCGCCTCAAGGAAAAGATACGTGAAGAGCAAATGCGGGAAAAGGAATTGGAGCGAGGGCGTCAACAAGCGAAAAAGGAACATGAGGAGGCTGAGCGACAACGCGCAGCAGTAGCGGCCGCCTATGAGCAAGCAATAGCGGACGCGCAGGATCAGCAGACTTCTGAAGTAGAAGAACTCAGGGCAAAGCTAGAGCAGGCAAGAGCGCGCTTGGAGGCTGTCGAAGAGACCGAGCGAGCCATCTCGCGGGCCGAGATGACCAAGACCGGTCACGTCTATGTGATTTCCAATGTGGGCTCGCTTGGCGAGGGCGTATTCAAGATCGGGATGACGCGAAGGCTGGAACCCATGGATCGAATCAAGGAGTTGGGTGATGCATCCGTGCCTTTTCCATTTGATGTGCACATGATGATTTCGTCGGAGGATGCCCCCGGACTCGAATCGGTGTTGCATCGAGCCATACACAAGACTCGAATCAACAAAGTAAACCCGCGTAAGGAGTTTTTTCGAACGACGATCGACACCATCTACGAATTAGTAAAGGGACACCATGGCGAGGTTGAATACATCGCCGATTCGGAGGCCCTTGAGTATAGACAAAGCGTAGAGATGTCAGACGAAGATCAAGATTTCATCGAAGGCGCATATGACGAGACTGAAGACGATGGGATTACCGAAGAGGAGCAATGATCGACTGGCCAACCTACGTCGGGTCCATCCCGCCCATGCGCAGGGGTCACTCGCGCCTACCAGTTAAGCAGGGACCGTATCCAGCTTGTTGCAGTGGTCCCGCCCTCCGTGAGTTGGAGCAGAACGACGATCAGCCCGGCAATGATCGGCAAGAGGACGATGGCTGAGAGGATGGACTTCATCCAGGCAATGACGGTGCGGTCCGCAGGCTGCCGGGCGCAAGTGGATCGGCCGGCGGGAGCGTAGGAGACCGGCAAGGCGCCGTCGGTCGAATGTCGAGCGGAGGCGTCCTCGGTCATAGAGGGCGCTGTGTCGACTGCGGCCACACAGGGCGGCGCGGCGAAGTTGACATCGGCGGCTGAAATGTGCTCCGGAAGGCGATTCATCCCTGTTTGCAGTCCTTCTTTGACAAAACAAGCCACCTATTCTATCACCACCGGGTCGCCGGCGGGATTCGGCAACCATTGGTCCCGGGTCGAAGCGACACGGCATCAACCCGTGTGAAGCCGGCGGGGCATGGTGGCAGCGACGCGCCGGCGACTTTAGAATCAGAGGGATGGTCGAAGGAACATGCCATCCAATGTTCCTTCGACGATAAGCGCCCGTAGCTCAGCTGGATAGAGCAGCGGTTTCCTAAACCGCAGGTCGTAGGTTCGAATCCTATCGGGCGCGGTTTGTTGGGATCGAAGGAGGAAGGGCTGCCGCAGCCGGGGGCGGCCGTGCGACATCACCGCTCGTCGATCGGCGCGACTTTGGCCTCGGTCGGACCGTCGTAGACGGCGCGAGGCCGGAACAGCCGATTCTCCGGCAGATACTCGAGGACCCGCGCCGCCCAGCCGGCGGTTCGCGACACGGCAAAGATCACCGGGAAGAGCGGAGTCGGGAAGCCGAGGGCGTGATAGACGAGGCCGGAGAAGAAATCGACGTTGGGGTAGATCGGCTTGCCCTTTGCCTGCATGGCGGCCATGAAGCTCTCTTCAATGGCTTCGGCGGTCTTGAAGAGCCGCTGCATGCCCTTGTCGTCGCACAAGGCCTTGGCGTGACGCTTGAGAACCAGGGCCCGGGGGTCGTAGGCTTTGTAAACGCGGTGGCCGAAGCCGATCACCTTTTGGCCTTTGGCGACGTGTTCGTCGACCCATGCCTTGGCCTTTTCCGGTCCGCCGATGGCCTTCATATCCTCGAGGGCCGCTTCGTTGGCTCCGCCGTGCAGCGGGCCCCGCAAGGAACCGATCGCCGCGGCAATGGTCGAGTACATGTCCGAGAGCGAGCTGTGCACCACCATCGCGGTGAAGGTGGAAGCATTCATCCCGTGGTCCGCCTGGAGGATCATGCAAACGTCCATGACCCGCTCGGTTACTTCGTTCGGCTTCTCGCCGGTCGTTTGATAGAGGTAGTTGCCGGTGAATGAAAGCCGTGGGTCCGGCTGGAGGATCGGTTGCCCGCGGCGCGCCCTTGCGATGGCTCCGGCGATGCTCGGGGTCTGGGCCATGATGCGGATGGCGATGTCGGTTTCGATTTCCAGGGCGGCGGCCGGGTCGGACACGTGATGCGTGACCACGCCGGAGTCCTTGTCCCAACAGCCGAGGGCCGCGACGGCTGCCTGTAAGACGTTCATGGGGTGTGCGTCGTGCGGCGCGGCCTGGAGGAATTCAATGATTTGATGTGGGAGGTTGCCGTGCCTGCGCAGCCTGTCCTGAAAGCCGCTCAGCTCTGCTTGGTTGGGGAGTTTGCCGAAGATCAAGAGGTAGGCCACTTCCTCGAAGGTCGTCTTCTCGGATAGGTCCTCGATCGTGTAGCCGCGGTAGATGAGGTGGCCGGCTTGGCCGTCCACGTATCCGATCTTGGTGATGTTGGTGATGGCGCCTTCAAGCCCTCGGCCGAGCTCGATGGTGCAGGGAAACTCGACGCGCCCAAGAAACTTCGCCATTGATCAATCCCCGAGCCCCGTAGGCTCGTGCCGCTTGTCAGGTACGGCAGTATAAGGCGGCCTTCGACGAATGAAAACGCCGCGAATAACGCTTCATCGCGGCGGTTTGGATTCCGCGACTCACCCCGGTAGCATATCGGCGCGCCGCTGATCGCCCATGTCCTACAAGGACGTCCACGGTGTCGATGGCAGCGCGCGAGTTACCCGGAGAATCGCCGCATGAAGGTCCATGAATACCAGGCCCGACAACTCCTCCAGGCCACAGGAGCGCCGGTCCCCAACTCCCAAGTTATTGAGTCCGCCGATCAGGCCCGCGCCGCCATAGCCGTTTTGGGCGGGGGCGAGTTGGTCGTCAAGGCCCAGGTGCACGCCGGCGGCCGGGGCAAGGCCGGCTACGTCGTCATTTCCGACGATCCACACGATATTGAACGCCACTGCCGGCGGATGCTGGCCGAGCCGATGGTCTCCGCCCAGACCGGGCCGGGCGGGATCAAGGTGCGAAAGCTGCTGATGGCCCCGGCGGTGACCATCGAGCGGGAGTTCTACATCGGCATGGTCATCGACCGGTCCAAGGGGTGTCCGGTCATGATGGTCTCGAAGGAAGGGGGGGTGGAGATCGAGGAGGTCGCCGCCCGCAATCCCGGCGCGATCGTCAAGGAGTGGCTACACCCTCACCTGGGATTGCAGCCGTATCAACTCCGCAGGCTGACCGGCGCCTTGGGCCTCTCCGGCGATCACGCAAAGGCCGCGGCCGCCACCATGACCGCCCTGGCGAAGATCTTCATCGAGAAGGATTGCAGCCTGGCGGAGATCAACCCGCTCGTCCTGACCCAGCCCTCGGGCGACTCGCCGGGCCGGATCATGGCCATCGACGCCAAGTTCAACTTCGACGACAACGCCCTGTTCCGCCACCCGGACATCGCCGAGATGTTCGACCGCGCGGAGGAAAACCCGAACGAACTACGGGCCCAGGAGCACAACCTGAACTACATCGCCCTGGACGGCAACATCGGGTGCCTGGTCAACGGGGCGGGGTTGGCCATGAGCACCATGGATATCATCAAGCTGCACGGCGGAGAGCCAGCCAACTTTCTCGACGTCGGCGGGAGCGTCACCCAGGAGGGGGCGGTCGAGGCGTTCCGCATCATTCTGAGCGATCCGAGGGTCAAGGGCATTCTGGTGAACATATTCGGAGGCATCGCCAAGTGCGACGTGATTGCCGAGGCCCTGGTCCACGCGGCGAAGGAGGTCGGCTTTAGGGTGCCTGTCGTGGTGAGGCTGGAGGGGACCAATGTCGAGCGGGCGCGAAGGATCCTTGCAGAGGCCAAGATCGATCGGTTGATTCCGGCTGAAGATCTGACCGATGCGGCAAAGAAGGTGTGCGCGGCTGTATGAAAGACGACACCTAGCCCTCAACCTCAATCCCCATGTTCCGGGCGGTGCCCATGATGATCTTGCGAGCGGATTCGATGGTGGAGCAATTCAGGTCGGGAAGCTTGGTCTTGCAGATTTCGTCCACCTGGGCCATGGTGACCTTGCCGACCTTCTCTTTGTTGGGCGTCCCGCTGCCCTTGGCCACCTTGGCGGCGTCTTTGAGGAGGGCGGCGGCGGGGGGGCTCTTCACGATGAAGTCGAAGGTCCGATCGGCATAGACGTTGACCACGGCGGTGACCGGCATGCCGTTCAGGTGCTTGGTCCGCTCGTTGAATTGCTGGACGAACTGGCCGGGATTGACCCCGTACTGGCCGCATGCCGGGCCGATCGGCGGCGCCGGCGTCGCCTGGCCTCCGGCCCCTTGAACCTTGAATATCGCCGTTGGAGTCTTCTTTCTTTTCTTCGCCACGTGAAGCGCGCCTCGATGTTACGGTGCCGAACCTCGTGGGTCAGGCCAGCTCGATCTGCCAATATTCCAGCTCGATCGGCGTCGACCGACCGAAGATTGAAACGATCACCCGCACCTGGCCCTTGTCGGGGAAGACCTCGTCGATCTCGCCCTCGAAATTCTCGAAGGGGCCTTCCTTGACCTTGATGGCGTCGCCCTTCTTCATGCCCGCCATGCCTGCCAGGGTCGGCTGTTCGGCCGACTTCTCCACGATGGCGAGCATCTTCTCGACGTCGTGGGGCTTCATGGGGGTGGGCTTGCCGTCGGAGCCGATGAAATCGCCGACGCTCATCGTCTCGCGGACGAGGAACCAGATGTCCTCGGGGATGCTGCCGTCCTCCTCGGTCGCCATCTCCACAAAGACGTAGCCGGGGTATAGCTTGCGATCAAAGACCTTGGCCACCCGGCCGCGCATTCGCTTCTCTCGCTGGGTCGGCACGAGGATGCGGCCGATCCGGTCCTCCAGGTGCTCGATCTTCACTTTGCGGCTGAGGGCGTCGCAGACCCGGTCCTCGCAATTGCTGGCCACGCGGAGGACGTACCACTGCATCGACGGCCCGCCGGCCGAGGAAGACGGTCCCTTGGACGGCGCGGCGCCTGCGTCCGGCCGAGGCGCGTCGGCGTGCGCTCCTGCGCCGGTCGGGTCGATGGGTTTGGTGAAGTCGTTTTCGTCCGCTTCAGCCATGACCTTGGTCTCTCCGTCCTGGGCGCCGGACATTAGAAGAGCTCCCTGAATGCGTCGAGGAGACCGGCGCCCTTCAAGATGCCGATCTGATTGAAGAAGAGCATAAAGAAAAGATCGACGACGAACAGCAGAATGCTCATTGCGACCACAACAAAGACCACCACCTTGGTCGAGCCGATGATGTCCTTGCGGCTGGTCCAGTTGACCTTCTTCATCTCCCCTTCGGTGGCGATCATGAAATCGCACACCTTGCGGTTAATGGCCAGCAGCCAATAACACAACAAGCCGAAGACGACGATCGTCGCCACGGCGACGCCCACCTGGATATAGCGGGTCGTCGTTCCCTCGCCGACCAGCTCGAACTTCGTGTACAGGAACGCGGCGAACCAGCAGATGAGCACGCCGGCTGAGATGCCGCTCCACAGCCGAGTGTAGTAGCCCTGCCCAGGCTTGTAGATGTCGAAGAAGCTGCGGCGCGCCGCCGCCGGGGCCGGTCCGCCCTGCCCAGGCCGCCCGTCGAAGGCCGGGGATTGCTCCTGGCGATTCTGCCCTCTGGTGTCACCAGCGGTCGCCTCAGCCATGCCAGACTCCTTGTCAGCCAGGGCCAGACCTGACGCGGCTCCGTCCGCCCGCTTCGCCATTTTATCCTCGCGTTGAGCCATGTCACACACTGATTCGTCGATCACTCGCCCGCCTCCCGGTCGAGCTGTCCGCCGTGACAGGAGCGGAGGGACTCGAACCCCCAACCGCCGGTTTTGGAAACCGGTGCTCTGCCAGTTGAGCTACGCTCCTTCAAGACCCCAGGCTCCTGACACCGGGCGCTCCGGGGGTCCTGCGGCGGCGTTTGCCGCGGCCGGCGGTCCAGCACCAGCTTCGGCCCGGGGGGGTCTGCCGACCATTCGACCGGCGATCCGCAGCGCCTCTACTTGCGCTTGATCTTATGGAGCGTATGCCGCCGCAGCCGCGGGCAATATTTCTTCATGCCGGCCTTGAGCTTCTCGGCGACGCCTTGCTGCACGTTGATCTGGGTGCGGTAATTCAGATCACCCGTCTCGGTGCACTCAAGCCAGACCCACTCTCTTTTGCTTGCCTTTGCCATGACTCAAACCAGCGCGCCGAGTCGCCCGATATATCCATCGACGGACTAGGCGATGACCTTTGTGACCACGCCGGAACCGACCGTGCGTCCGCCTTCGCGGACCGCGAAGCGTACACCCTCTTCCAGGGCTACGGGAGAGATGAGCTCCACTTCCAGCGTCACGTTGTCGCCCGGCATGCACATCTCAGCGCCGCCGAGCAACTTGAGATTGCCCGTCACGTCGGTTGTTCTGACGTAGAACTGCGGGCGATAGTTCGTGAAGAAGGGGGTGTGGCGGCCGCCTTCCTCCTTGGTCAGCACGTACACCTCGGCCTCGAACCTGGTGTGCGGGGTGATGGAGCCGGGCTTGGCCAGCACCTGGCCGCGCTCCAATTCTTCCTTTTCCACGCCGCGCAGGAGCAGCCCCACGTTGTCGCCGGGCCGGCCCTCGTCCAGGGTCTTGTTGAACATCTCGACGCCGGTGACCGTGGTCTTGCGCGTCTCCTTGTTCAGGCCGATGATCTCGACTTCGTCGCCAACCTTGATGATTCCGCGCTCGATGCGGCCGGTGCCGACAGTTCCGCGGCCCTTGATGCTGAAGACGTCCTCGACCGGCATGAGGAAGGGCTTGTCGGAGTCGCGGACCGGCTCGGGGATCGAGCTGTCCAGTGCGACCATGAGGTCGTTGATGCACTTGATGGCCTTCTCGTCGGTCGGGTTCGTCAGGGCGGCGTTGGCCTGGCCGCGGATGATCGGCGCCGTGTCACCCGGGAAGTCGTACTTGTTCAGCAGTTCGCGAACCTCGAGTTCCACCAGCTCCAACAGCTCCGGATCGTCGAGGAGGTCCACCTTGTTCAGGAACACCACCAGTGCCGGCACGTTCACCTGACGGGCGAGTAGGACGTGCTCGCGGGTCTGTGGCATCGGTCCGTCCGCCGCGCTGACCACCAGGATGGCGCCGTCCATTTGGGCGGCTCCGGTGATCATGTTCTTGACGTAGTCGGCGTGGCCGGGGCAGTCGACGTGGGCGTAGTGGCGCTTTTCGCTCTCATATTCCACGTGGGCCGTGGCGATCGTCAGAATCTTCGTCGGGTCTCGGCGACCGTCCTTCTCGGAGGCCTTCGCGACCTCGTCGTAACCCTTGAACTTTGCCAGGCCTTTCTTCGCCTGGACGGCGGTGATCGCAGCCGTCAGCGTGGTCTTTCCATGGTCGACGTGGCCGATCGTGCCGACGTTCACGTGGGGCTTCGTTCGTTCAAATTTTTCCTTGGCCATTCCAGCGACTCCTCCGCTTCCAGCCTATTAAGATCGAATCTCTGCGTGCCTTCGTTATTCACACGCGTGCGCCCGTCTCATGCGGCCAACGCGACCAACCTCGCCAACCCGGCTGCACGCCAACCGTCGGGCGGCCGATCCCTCCCTCTCGACGGGCGAACATCATAATCGGGCCGTGATGTTTCGCACCATCGCCCGGGGCCGCGCCGCCGGCGCTCACTGGGCCAATTGCGGCGATCCACGAAAACGCCTGCCGTGCTCGGCCTGGGCGTAGCTGGTGGATTGGGGACCCGTTCGAAAGCTGCTGGCGGGATTTGAACCCGCGACCTCGTCCTTACCAAGGACGCGCTCTACCGACTGAGCTACAGCAGCAGCCGACGGACGCGTCCCGCATTGTCCTCACGGCTCGACACGGCGGCCGAACTCACGTCGAGGTCGCGCGCCAGCCCGCGAACTAAGACCGGCCAGTATAAGCGCTTGCATCGCGCCGTCAACGCCATTCATCGCCCGATTCCCCAAGCGGTCCGTCGTGCGAGGTCTTCGCCTACAAAGCCATTACTTATTGCCAGAATTGGAGTTACCGTCATCTTCCGCGTCGCTGGGACGGGAACTCGATCCGGCCTCATCGCCGAAGACTCCGAGCGGGGTATCGAGGTAATAAGCCAATTGCGGCGGAACGATGGTCATCGACCGGTAGCCGCCGTACTGCTCGACCACTACGGGATTGACCGGCAGAACCACTCGCCCTCCTGCCGGCGTCTTGCCGCGCATGGCTCGCCAAGCCTCGATCTCGCTCACCGGCCAGCTAACTTCGGCGTAATAGTCAGCGGTGCCGACTATGCAAAATTCCGGGCAAAGTGCGGCAAGGGCCCCGCAGATGCCGATCGCCGCCGGTTTCCAAAACGAACGCACGCCATCGTGGAGGGCCAGCACGCCTCGTGCCCAAAGAAGCGACACCCACGGACCCAGGTAGAAGGCCGCGAACGCGTGCAACTGATACTGCCTCCAAAAGAGGCACAGCCAGATCAGGCCGGTGGCGTGAAGGACCCACAATACGTCGAGGTCCCGGTCACTTCGGCCCGCTTCCGGCACCACTGGACGAGCTCCGCGCAGGCAGCGCCATGAGTCCACGGCCAAGCCAACCGCTGTCAGTAGAATCACCGGCGCGGTCAGGTTCTGGAAGGTGTACGATAAGGTTGAGGTTGACATTGGCTCCGACAAGGCCCCGGTGCGAGACCTGAATAGGACGAAGAAATCGCTCCACCTACCGGCCAGCCCCACCGTCACCACGAAGCCAAGCACGCCGATCGCCGCCGTCGCGCCCACAAGGAAGACCATCAGAAAGCTGCCAAGTCCGATCCGCCCACGCAGCCGCTGGATCGTCGCATGTACGCAAAACAATGCCGCAAAGATCATCCCAGGCCAATCCACCCAGATTGAACAGATAACGAAAACCGCCCAGGAAGCCGCCGCGAGGGTACGCCGCCTGGGCGAGGCCGCCTGTTCCTGCCAAGTTCGCCAGGCCCACAACGCCGCCAGCATGAGAAACAGCATGTGTGGTTCATGGCTGACCATCCGACCGAAATAGACGCTCATGGGCATCACCGCGTACAGGGCCCCGGCAAGGCAGGCAATCACGGGTCCGTACCGCCGCCGCGCCAAGTCCAGCAGTAACAACAGGGAACCCATGGAAGCGACGACGGACGTCAATCTGGCGACCCACTCAGCCTGGCCGCAGACGGAGAAGGCCGCGGCGAGAATCCAGACCAACCCGGGCGGGTGATTCGCGTACCGAGCCCGTTCGTTCGGCGGTGGAATGGCGTCTCCGACCGCGACCAATCCCATGCCGCCGTGCACGCTGAGCGGGTAGCGAAGCAGATTCCTGGCGTACTGCGAATTCATCGCCCCGTTCCAATCGTGCAGGCCGGACCAGGTCTCGGTCAAGTCCCGGGTCAGTCCGAATCCGTAGGCGACGAAGATGAGCGCCGTAACTGGCAGCGCCCAAGGCGCGGGACGGGCTCGCGAAGCGATCGCGGTCGGCGTCGTCGGCACACCAATGGCGTGTGGTTCCGGGTTCAAGCAGCTTCACGCCTCACATTCTAGAGGCCGTCGCGGGTTAAGGATCGTCGTCGACCCGAGGCGGGCCACCCGCCGAGACGACGAACCGCCTGTCGAGGTAATAGGCCAACTGTGGCGGCACGATATTGCGAAAGCGATAGGGGCCGAAATCCTCCTCTACGATCGGACTTGTTGGCAGCACTACCTGTCCGGCGGCGGGTGTCAATCGCCTGACTTCCTTCCAGACTTCGATCCATTCCAGTGGACAATCGACGCGAGAGAAATATTCCTCCGTTCTGGCCAGCCCCCGCCAAGCGAAGCCTGCCAATGCCAGGGCCACCAGGCCCCAGGAGATGGTCGATCCGGTCCAACGCTGAAGGTCGCGAAACGTGAGCAGCCCCCTCGCGGCACATAAGGCGACGGCGGGGCCGAGGTAAAACAGCCAATAGTTGTGTATTCGATATTGCCGCCAGAACAGCGCCAGCCAGACCACGCCTGTACATGTCAGAATCCACCAACAGGACAGGGGCCGTCGTACACGGTCGCCGGTCCGCCCTGGGGAAGCAGCACGATGTTTCCGCAAGTGAATGAACGTTTCTCGCGCCAATCCGAGCACCACAAAGGCCAGGATCGGCGGCGTCAGGTTGTCCATGGTGTGCCGCAGAGCATCAGGCGCTGGTTTGGCGAGGTGCGTTCCGGCGCGGGATCGCAGCAGCTCTGCCAGCACAGCCCAATGGCCGTCGAGTCCCGCATGAACGAGATATGTGACCAGGCCGGCACAAACGACCAAACAGACTGAACAAATGACAACCATCCTGTTGAGTTTGAAGACGCCCCGACGCCATTCGATGACCGCGTGAAGACTGAAAAGCCCCGCGGCCAGGAGCCCCGGCCAGTCGAGCCAAGTCGCGCAGCCTACCGCCGTTGCCCAAGCGATCACTCGCACGACAGGCCGTCTCGCGACCGCGCCAAGCGTTGAAGACTCGCCGAACATCGCGCAGGCCAGCACGATGAAGAAGAGGCAGACCGCCTCGTGATCCACCATGCGGCCGAAATAGACCGTCATCGGCATGATTAGGTAGATCGCGCCGGCCATCATCGCCGTCTCTCGGTCCGCGAGGCGCTCCATCCAGCGCACAAGCAGCCACAGCGTGCCCAAGGAGGCGAGAATCGGAATCAACCTGGCCGCCCATTCCGACTCACCGAGTGCCCAGAACGCCGCCGCCACCAGCCAGGCCAGTCCCGGCGGATGATTGGCGTAGATGGAACGTTCCTCCGGCGGCGGAGTCGAGTCGCCGACGGCCACCAGCGGCATCCCATGATGAATCGCACTCGGATATCGCAGAAGATTCCTGGCAAACTGGCTGTAGAGGGCGCCGTTCCAGTCGTGCATCCCCGTCCACGGCTCCGTAATCTGCCGCGCAAGCCCGGCCCCAAATGCGACGACCAGCAGCGGCACGACCAAGCGGTGAAAGGCCGCGCTGGATGATCGAGGGGCTGGAGGAACAGATTCGTCGGGCGGGGCTGGATGGCCGAAACTCATCGCGGCGAAAAGGATAACCCCACGCTGAGGCGGCGTCCCCTATCCCGCGCCTCGCCCGTTGTTGGGATGGCCCAATGCGACGAATCCTCGGCCTTTACAGAATCCCTCCGCGCCGCTAACAATTGATTGATATCGTCCGCTGATGATCAGGTCTTACCCCATGGCCGCCCCACGACAACCCAGCCCGCTGGTCCTCGCCTCGTCGAGCCCGCGCCGCGCCGAGCTGCTTCGCGAGTCGGGATACCGGTTCGAGGTTGTGCCGCCCGGTCTTCAGGAGCCTCAAGACGAGACGCTGCACGTCGACGCCGCCGCTTATGCCGAGTCGTTGGCCTATTTCAAGGCCCGGAGCGTCGCCGGGAGGCACGCGGCTGACACCATCCTCGCGGCCGACACGATCTCGGTGAGCCGCGAGGGCATCTTCGGAAAACCGGCCGACCGTGACGACGCCCGCAGAATCCTCAGCCGTTTGGCCGGTTCGACCCACTCCGTCATCACGGGCGTCGCCCTGCTTCATCCCGAGACGGACCAGCGCATGATTGAGCACGAGGTCAGCGTCATTCGGATGCGGCCGATCGATGATGACGAGCTTGAGGCGTACCTGGATTCAGGCGACTGGCGGGGCAAGGCCGGGGCCTACGGCATTCAGGACCACGGGGATCGCTTTGTCGAGTCCTACGAGGGAAGCCTGTCCAACATCGTCGGCCTGCCCATGGAACTGGTGTGCCGGATGTTCGACGGTTGGAAGTGAGTGAGGATGGATCCGACGGCGTCGGTGGGCTCACTCGACCGGAACATCGAGGACCACCATGGAAATGTCGTCGGCATGCGACAGTCCGCCCGGGGCGGTGTCGATCAGCGCTCGAATCCGCGAGAACATTTCTTCCGAAGGCAGGGTTAATAGCCCCGAAGCGCTGCCGTGCAGCTTGGGCAGCTCGGGCATGGGCAGACGTTCCTCGATCAGGATCGGCTCGAGTCCGTCGCTGTATAGGACGACGCGCTGTCCCGGTTTCAACTGGATGGTCTCATCGCTGAAACGCTGGCCGGTGAGCAAGCCCAGCAGGCTGCCGTCGCCGCACAATTCGCTTGCCAGGCCGCCGCGGTCGATCAACATGGGCGGGGGGTGGCCGGCGATCGCGTAGTCCAGGCGGAGCGTCTCAACGTTGATGACGCCGTACCAACCGGTAATGAACTGGGAGTCCGGCAGGTCCTGGGCCGAGAGCTGGTCGTTGAGGCTGCTCATCACCTCTGACGGCCGCATGAGCTCATAGCCGTCCGCGAGGATCCGTTTCGGCTTGATGGCATTCTTGATGTACATTGTCAGAAGGCCGGCGGCGACGCCGTGGCCGACGGCATCGGCCAGGTAGAAGCCGTAGCGCTTCTCATCGAGCCTGAAGATGTCGAAGATGTCACCGCTGACCCAGGTGCAAGGCCGGAACAAGGTCGAGAAACGCACCCTGCCGGCCTGGGGGATCTCCCGCGGCAGGAAGTCGCGTTGCAGCCGCGACGCCAACCGCAGTTCCCGGTCAATCGCGTCGAAGTGCTTGTGCAGGCTCTCGTGAAGCCGTTGCATTCCGGTTAGCTGCTTCGAGACGTCCTGCATGACTGGGCGGCACTGCCACAGCGCCGCCAGCGCCCCGTGCAGCATCTCCGCCGAGCAGTCGGATGGCAGGCGCACCAGGCCCGTCTTTCCGTCTGCCGCAGCTTCGGCCCTGTCCGCCAGCACCACGGCGCCCAGGCCGATTCGCTTCAGAAGCGCAAGCGCCGCGGTGGTCGTCGCGGCCGAATCGCCGCCGCGGCCGTCGCCTTGGTCGTCACCCTCCACAAGCACCGCGGCCTGAAACTGCTCCAGGCGAGGGCCTGATGCTTCGGTCACTCCCGGAATGGCCTCTGCCGAAAGCCAGCCGGCGCAGGTCCGAAGCGCCTCGACCACGCGGGCCGTCTCGGGCTCTGATCCGAGAACCGCCACGCGACATATGGGACTGCCCGTCGCCCGGGACTGTCCGGCCGGCGCAGGGTTCAATGGCGTGCTTGTGAACAGGGCCATGATGAAGAGCGGACCCTCCGGGAGCCTCGCCGCGTGCGACGCGGCCAGACTGCTTGGTGTTGTTCGGCTCACCCCGATGAGGGGTTGAAATCCGAGCGGAGCGTGAATGCAATAAGACGCAAGGGCCGGAGAACTACGGCAGACCGAGAACCGATCGGCCTGCGGCTGCGATACGCCGTTGGGAGCGCTTGGCTCAAAGGGCGGGCGGCGTCACTTCAGGAGTTCCGAAGGCAGCTCGACGTGATCGCCAGCCTTGATGCCCCATTTGGCGAATTGGCCGCCGCGCACTTCCAGGGCGAACCGGGCCGGCTCGATTGATGGATATCCCGACTCGTCGAGCGGTTCCATGGTGTAGGTCTTGACGATGGTGCCGTCGGAGCGGATGTAGGCGATGTCTAGGGGGATGATGGTGTTCCGCATCCAGAAGTTTTGCAGCCGGTCGTCTCGGGAAGCGAAGATCATCCCCTGGTTCAGCGGCAGATCGTCGTGGGTGACGTTCATCAGGCCGAGTTGCATGGTCGTCGTGTCGTCGGCCACATATGCCGTATAGCTGGTGCGCCCGGTGATGGTGATCGGCACGGTCCGCATCGTTGAGAGGTTGTTCTTTGCCGCCGCGCCGCGCGGCACGCTGCCGCAATTCACCCCGCCGAGCAAAACGGCGACGCACCCAATGGCCATGAGGCTCATGCGGATGGTACGGGTCGCGGATCTCACTCTTTGTCCCCTCCCAATCCCGCCGCGGGCGAGGTCCGCGCCGGCAAAGGCTCGACAACGACTTCGAACCCGGCCGGGGCCTCCACTCGAAAGCGCGAGCCTGCCGGAGCTTCCTGCGTGTCAATCTCCTTGAAGTCCACTTCTATGCGATTCCCGTCGGAGATACGCTCGGTGACGATTCGCACCGGCAACTCCAGCCTCCGGTCCACGAATATCTCGACCCGCGTGTACTTCTCGGCGAGTTCGGTATTGGGCAGCGGCACGCAGTTTAGATGATCGCTGCCGCGAGGGTCGCCAAGTGTGAAATCGGCCATCTTCACCCGAAAGTTGCGTAGGATGTCCTCGCGCCTCTGGCCGAACGGCAGGATAAACGGCCCCTTTCCCAGTTTGAAGGCATCCATCCGCTCTCCTTCGCGGACGATCTCCTTTCGGACCACCTTTTTCGTCTTGTCGTTTCGCTCTGTGACCCAGCGGCCGTCGAAGGCGAAGAATTCGCCGGTCTGCTGAACGACGCCGTCGGCGATCAGCCTGTTGAAGTGGACCAGGAACTGCGAGTTCGGCTCGCCATGAGAATAGAGCAGCTCGCCCTCCTTCACCTGGACGCTCTCGACCGGCACCACGGTCACATAGCGATAGGTGAGCTTGCACTTGAGCCCCTTGATGGCCCGGCCCTTCACCTCAAGGCGGTCGAGAATCGCATCGACCCGTGCGTCGCCGGACGATGCCTGTCCGCCGTCGCGCGGCTCCTGGGTTTCCACGCCAAAGTCTGCGGCGGCGCCCTGCGCCGCGTCATCCGCGAGGCAACCGGCCGCGACGACAAGAATCGCCAAAGCCGAGAGCCCCCAAGCTATTGAGGGTCCCAGGCACTTACCCGGTGCTTGCCGGTCACGGCAATCGGTCATCCACTCACGCGGCACTCGATCCAACCGGATCATCGCCATTTTTTGCTCATGCCTCGCGAAGCCGTCTCGCGATTTCCAGGCGGTTCGCTCGCAAGTATTCGCCCGATCCATCTTATTCCCTTGTCGAACAAGCGTCCCCATGCCGGTCAGCCTCGTCGAGGTGCTGTAACAGCTCCGACAATTTGCTGATGACGTGGTCCGCCTCATCGGCCCATGCCGGCCGCGGCTGGCCGGACTCCCAGAGCAGCACCGTCGTCGCCCCGGCGGCATTCCCGCAGAGAATGTCGTAGTGGTAGTCGCCGACGACCCAGGTGTTCGCGGCCGCAATGCCCCTGGCGCCGCAAAGGTCGAGAACCGGCTCCGGCGAAGGCTTGAAGGGCCCGTCTTCTCGGGTCCGAATGAGGTCGAATTCGATCCCATGCCGAATCTGAAACGCCTGCACCGAGTCTCGCGTATTGCGGGTCATCAGGGCGACGGGCCAGCCGCGCTTGCGGATCGCGGCGATAACTTCTGCGGCGCCGGCCTGGAGGACGCTGGCGGCGGCGGCCTCGGACTCGTGACGAACGAGTATCGCCTCGGCGCGCGAGCGCGCCTCGGCAGTCATTCTGCCGACCGCTTCGAGAATGGGTTCCGAGTCGACGCCGATTTCCCTACGTATCAGATCGAAATCCAGGTGAGGCCGGGTCAGCGTGCCGTCCAGATCGAAAATCACCATGCGACGTGTTTGGGCCATCGCCGTCGCGCGCCCCCGGATCGATCGTGAGCCTGTGCCGGGCTATTTGCCCGTCCGACCGTTCGAGCCGTTGCCCACCGCGCGCTTCCTTGGGGCCACCGGGCGCACGATCTTGTGGGCCGATTGGGTGTCCGAGTAGTCGACGACCTCGACGTGGTTCAGCCCCGCCTCTCGAACGGCGGCGAAGACGTTGGCCTTGGTGACGGTCCGCCCGGTCTTGGGCAGGACGACCCAGATGGCCCCCTTGGGCCGCAGGGACTCGCTCAGGTCCTCGAGCTGCCGTAATTCGCTGGACCGCTCGACGCCGAGCATGACCAGGTCGCACTGCGAGGAGGCCCGCGAGACCAGTTTCGTCTTCTTCGTGAGCAGCGAATCCATCAACTCCTCGTCGTCCAGATTCATGACCCGGACGGTCTGGCCGTCCTTGACCCCGAGCTTGTCGGCCAGCGTGCGAGGATGAAGGATGTAGGCGATCCAATCCTCGGCATACCGGAGGTTGGCCAGGTCGATGGAGACGTTGTTGCCGTGGAAGTTGAACTGGACCGACTCGTCCTCGCGTCGCGGATCTCGCATCTCGCTGATTCGGAAACGAAACTTCGTCTGGCCCTTGAAGTCGATGTGGTCGCCCTCCATGGTGACTTGGCCGTCGTAATGGTCCCTGCCGACTTGGAGTTTACAGGCTGATTCCATTGCCATTTCCGCAATCCTTTACTCTCGCTCCCCCCGGGAGCGGCGTCTGCCGCGAGCCCGGTAGGGGTCCTCCGTTACGCCCGCATGAACCAAAACACCGGCGGTTAGTCCGCCCGCCTCGACCAACGCAACCCCAAGTGCGGCGGCTCCGTGGTCGGGAGCGCCGGAGTTCATTGATCTTTATGCCCTAGCCGGGGGCGATCTGCCCTTCGACCGAGCTTGTCGCCCAATTCGGTCGCAAGGGCCCGCGCGCGTTCGCCCTCGAATCTCACCAACCATTGTACCACGGTGGGGCGCGATGCGAAAGGCCTCTAAGCCTCGTCCTCGCGCAATCTTGCGATCGTCGCAAAATCCTCCAACGTGGTCGTGTCGCCTTCGACGCGGCCCTTCGTCGCCAATTCCCGCAGCAATCGCCGCATGATTTTCCCGCTCCGCGTCTTCGGAAGCGCCTCGGCGAAGCGAAGGTCCTTGGGACGGGCAATTGCACCGACCTGAGCGGCTACGTGCTTCTTCAATTCATCCTTCAATTCATCGCTGGGGCTTACGCTGCCCTTAAGGGTCACAAACGCCGCGATGGCCTCGCCTGTGATTTCATCGGGGAAGCCTACCACCGCGGCCTCGGCGACCTTCGGATGCGACACCAGGGCCGATTCCACCTCCGCCGTTCCCAACCGATGGCCAGACACCTTGATCACGTCATCCACGCGGCCCATGATCCAAAAGTATCCATCCTCGTCGCAGCGGGCCCCGTCGCCTGTGAAATAGACGCCTTTGATTTCCGACCAATATTGCTTACGGAAGCGGGCCTCGTCGCCGTAGATTCCCCGCAACATGCCGGGCCAGGGCTTGCGAATCACCAGGAACCCCCCGCTGTTCGCACCCTGCACGAGCCCTTCCTTGTTCATGATCGCCGGATCGATCCCGAAGAAAGGCCTCGTGGCCGAGCCGGGCTTGGTGCTGGTGGCGCCGGGCAGCGGCGTGATCAGGACGCCGCCCGTCTCGGTCTGCCACCAGGTGTCTACGATGGGACATCGCCGGCCGCCGATATGTTCGTGATACCAGAGCCAGGCCGCGGGATTGATGGGCTCCCCCACGGTGCCCAGGAGCTTGATGGCCGAAAGATCGTGTTTTCCCGGCCACTCGGGCCCCTGCTTCATGAAGGCCCGAATCGCCGTCGGCGCGGTGTAGAACTTGGTGACCATGTGCCGCGCGCAAATCGCCCAGAAGCGATCCCACTGTGGGTGGTTCGGCGCGCCCTCGTACATGACGGAGGTGACGCCGTTCTGAAGGATGCCGTAAACGATGTAGCTGTGGCCGGTGATCCAGCCGATGTCGGCGGTGCACCAATACACGTCGTCGGGCTTCAGGTCGAAGATCAGCTTCGCGGTGAAGGCGGTATAGATCATGTAGCCGGCGGTCGTGTGCAGAATCCCCTTCGGCTTGCCGGTGCTGCCGCTGGTGTACAACAAGAAGAGCATGTGCTCACTATCGAGCGGCTCGGCTGGACAAGACTCCTTGGCCCCGGCGACCAGGTTGTCCCACCACACGTCCCGGCCCGGGGTCATGCCGACTTTGTTGCCGCAACGCTTCAGGACCACGACCTTGCTGACCAGGTCGGTCATGGCGCAGGCTTCATCTACATTCTGTTTTAAGGGGACTACCGCGCCGCGCCGGTATCCCCCGTCCGCCGTCACCACGAACCGCGATTCGGCGTCTTGCAACCGATCGACGATCGCCTGGGCCGAGAAACCCCCGAAGATAATCGAGTGCGGGGCGCCGATCCGTGCGCAGGCCAGCATCGCCACCACGAGTTCCGGCACCATGGGCATGTAGATCGTCACCCGGTCGCCCTTCTTCACCCCCAGTGATTTCAACCCGTTGGCGAATTTGCAGACGTCCCTCAGCAGCTCTTCATAGGTGATCCGGCGAACCTCGCGGGGATTGCCCTCCGCGTCGCAGGGCTCACCCTCCCACAGGATCGCCGTGTGGCTACCCCGTCCGCGCTCAATCTGGAAATCGAGACAGTTGTGGCTGACGTTCGTCTGGCCGCCGACGAACCACTTGGCGAAAGGCAGGTTCCACTCCAGCACGCGATCCCATTTCCTGAAGAAATGGAAGCCCGAGGCGATCTCCGACCAGAACTCCTCCGGCTGCTCGATCGAGCGCCGATAGAGACGCTCGTAATCTGCCATCGACCGCACGTGGGCCTCCTGGGAAAAACCCGCGCCCGGCGCAAATCGCCGCGACTCCTTCATCGCCGATTCGATGCTGGTCTCCGACATGCTGAAACTCCTCTGCGCCTGTTGGACGTGCAGGGGACAAGCGGCCGCGTTGAACTGGGCCCCGAATGGCGTAGATCATAACACCGGTCGGTCCTTTCGGCCAAGCTGGGCTCCGGTTGTGACAGCGCCGGGTCCGATCCATGGCGATTGCGAGGAAATGATGGCGTCGAGCCCCGCTCTGGTTTACCATCCGGCATCATGAACGGCCGCCAGTCCACCGCCGATTATTTCCGATTCTGTCCGGGCGAAGAACAGATCCACATATCGAATGCCATCTGCCGCGGGCGGCGCGTAGCTCACTATCCCAAGTGTCCCGGCTGCCGATTCAATGACGACGAAAAATCAGCGGTTGGGGAGGAATCAAACAGCGCCGCGGATCTCGTTGGGTTCCTGGCCCAGCCCAATGAGTATCTGGGTCCGGTCCCCGAGGCCCTGGCCCCCGAAGCCGCGTGGCGCATCGGGCATGCCGCCGCTCAGTATCTCCACGGCAGGCTCCGCGGGCTCGACCGCGCCGACCCCAAGATTCGCAGCTTGGTCGTCGGCCGCGACGTACGCTCCGCCAGTCTGGACCACCAGTGCGCTCTCATTCGCGGCGTACACTCCACCGGGATCGATGTCATCGACGTGGGAGCCATCGACACCCCGCAGCTCTATTTCGCGGTAAGCCACTTCGGCGCATGCGGCGGCGTTCAGATCAGCGCCGGACGCCACCGACCGGGTTTCACCGGCTTCAACGTCTGTGCTGCCAAGGGGCTGCCGATCGGCGCGGAAACCGGCCTGGCTAGTATCCGCGACATCGCCGTCCGCGTTCCGCGGCACCAGACCGGGATGTCCGGGGCGCGACGAGACGTTGACCTCTCCGAGCCCTATCGTGACTTTGTTCGCAGCGCGCTTCCTCCCGCGGAGCGGTTGGCCAGGCCCACCAAGGTCGTCGTCGATGCCCAGCACGGCGCGGCGGGCCGGTGGCTGCCGATCATCTTCGACCGCGTGCGCGGCCTGAGCATCGTCCCGCTCAACTATCAAGGCGATGACGAGTCGAGGCGCCCGTCAGATCCTTTCACTCCGCAGACACTCTCACCGCTGCGCAAAGCGGTCAAGGACCACAAGGCGGATTTCGCGGTTGCATTCGACGCCGACGCCGACGCCTGTGCCTTCGTCGACGAGAAGTCCATGACCGTGCCGCCGGACCTCATCGCGACGCTGCTGGGCCGGCGCCTCATTGAACGCGAGCCAGGCGCGGTGGTCGTATTTGATCTCCGCTTCGGCCTAGCCGCCGCGGAGGAGGTCCAACGGTCAGGGGGCATTCACATACGGGAACGCATCGGGCAAACGCACATCCGAAAGACCATGGCCGAGCGTCATGCCATCTTCGGCGCTGACTTGTCAGGCCGGCAATACTTCCGCGATGCCTTCTTCTGTGAGAATGCGCTGCTTGCCTTCGCACATATCCTGAGCCTTCTCTCGGAGACCGGACGCAAGCTCGGCGAGTTGGTCCGTCCTCTTGGTCGCTATCGCTCCTCGGGCCAGATGCGCTTGGCCTGCCCAGACCCTACAAACGCGCTGGCCAACGTGGTCTCCGCCCACCCTAATGCCCAAATCGACCGGCTCGACGGACTTGCGGTTCGATACCCCGACTGGTGGTTCCACGTCCGCGAAGCCGGTGCCCCCGACCACCTCAATCTCCTGTTGGAAGCGAGGACCAAGAAGCTGGTCGACCATCATCTCGCGGAGCTTGCTTACACTCTCAAGGCGAAGGCCGAGATTTCCTCGGCGGAACCGTGTTGAGCGTATTGTCACCCGCCGTCTGATAATCGCCGCGGCCGCCTGACCGAGCATAGGAGGCGAGCCCTTTATCTCCACCCCGCGACCTCCGATACTCTTGTGCGGAGGGTCCCGCCTGCGGGGGTAGGTGATCCAGCCCTGAAATGTCCACCTTGGGAGGAGGTGTCGCCATGCCGCTGCACATGTTGCTAGCCTTCAGCATCTCGCTTGCGCTTTTCACGAGCACCACAACCGCGCCATCCGCCCCTTCGTCCGATCACGGCGGGAAAAAGAATGACAAGCTGATGTCCGCGGAGACCTTCAGCGGACTGCAATTCCGCTCACTCGGACCCGCCCTCATGTCCGGCCGCATCGCCGACTTCGCCGTCGACCCACGGAATCGTGCCCACTACTTTGTCGCCGTGGCCTCCGGCGGGGTCTGGAAGAGCGACAACAGCGGCGCCACCTGGACGCCTGTCTTCGACGGACAGGATTCCTACTCCATAGGGTGCCTGGCCCTGGACCCGGCCAACCCCTCGGTGGTCTGGGTCGGCACCGGTGAAAACAATAGCCAGCGCAGCGTGGGTTTCGGCGACGGCGTCTATCGCACGCGTGACGGCGGCGCCCACTGGGAGAACCTGGGTCTCAAGGAGTCCGAGCACATCGGCAAGATCATCATCGACCCGCGAGATTCCAACGTCGTTTACGCCGCGGCCCAGGGCCCGCTCTGGAAGAGCGGCGGTGAGCGCGGCCTCTACAAGTCAGTGGACGGCGGGGCCAATTGGAAGCGAGTGCTCTTCATCAGCGATGATACCGGCGTGAACGAGGTGCACTTCGACCCGGCCAATCCCGACGCGCTCTACGCATCCGCCTACCAAAGACGGCGCCACGTCTGGACGCTCATCAACGGCGGGCCGGAGTCGGCCCTTTATAAGTCCACCGATGCCGGACGCACCTGGCGAAAAATCACCAACGGGCTCCCCGAGGTCGACATGGGCCGCATCGGGTTGGCGGTTTCGCCTGGCGATCCCCAAGTGGTCTACGCCATCATCGAGGCGGCCGATGACAAGGGCGGTTTTTTTCGGTCGACGGACCGCGGCGAGAACTGGGTAAAACAGTCCGACTACATGACGTCGAGTCCGCAGTATTACAACGAAATCGTCTGCGACCCGAAGAATGTCGACCGGGTCTATGCCCTGGATACCTTTCTGCAAGTAACTCATGACGCCGGCAAGACCTTTAAGCGGGTCGGCGGCGAGAACCGCCACGTCGACGACCACGCCCTGTGGATCGATCCGGCCGACACCGATTATTTGCTGGTGGGCGGCGATGGCGGCATCTACGAAAGCTTTGACCGCGGGGCCCACTGGACCCACAAGACAAACCTGCCCATCACCCAGTTCTATCGCGTCTGCGTCGACAACTCCCTGCCCTTCTATTTCGTCTATGGCGGCACCCAGGACAACAACACCCTGGGAGGCCCCTCGCGAACCAAAAGCCCGGCCGGCATCGCCAACGACGACTGGTTCGTAACGGTCGGCGGCGACGGCTTCGAGCCCCAGGTCGATCCCGAGGACCCAAACATCGTCTACAGCCAGTGGCAGTATGGCGGGCTCATCCGGTTCGACCGCAAGAGCGGTGAAATCGTCGACATCAAGCCGCGCGAGACGCCGGACGACGCCCCCAATCGCTGGAACTGGGATTCCCCGCTGCTGGTCAGTCCGCACGACCACAAGCGCCTCTACTTTGCGTCGCAGCGGCTCTATCGCTCCGACGATCGTGGCGACAGTTGGACCGCGATCACCGGCGACCTCTCTCGCGGCCTCGATCGCGACAAGCTGAAGGTCATGGGCAGGCTCCAACTCGCCGACGCCGTCGCCAAGCACAACTCCACATCCATTTACGGCAACTGCGTGGCACTCGCCGAGTCTCCGCTCGTCGGAGGGCTCATCTACGTCGGCACCGACGACGGCCTTGTGCATGTCAGCGAGGACGACGGCCGATCCTGGCGAAAGGAATCCGCATTCCCCGCCATCCCGGACGTCACTTATGTCAGCTCGCTGACCGCCTCGCGCCACGACGAGAACACGGTCTTCGCCTCCTTCGACAACCACAAGAACGGCGACTTCAAGCCTTACCTGCTGCGCAGCCCAGACCGCGGCCAAACCTGGGAATCCATCGTCGGCGATTTGCCTGAGCGGCAAATTGTCTATTGCCTCGCCGAAGACCACGCTAAGCCTGGATTGCTCTTCGCCGGGACTGAGTTCGGAGTCTTCTTCACCCTGGACGGCGGCGCGCGCTGGGTCAAACTCAAGGGCGGGCTGCCGACCATCGCGGTCCGCGACATGGCCATCCAATCGCGCGAGTGCGACCTCGTGCTCGCCACCTTCGGCCGCGGCTTTTACGTCCTCGACGACTACTCGCCTCTGCGCCAGGTGGACGAGGACGAACTTGGCCACGAAGCCCTTCTGTTCCCGGTGAAGAACGCCTTGCGATACGTGGAGACCAGCCGCTTCAGCGGACGCACCGGACGCGGATGGATGGGAACCGCCTACTACACCGCGCCGAACCCGCCTTTCGGAGCCGTCTTTACGTACTACCTCAAGGAAAAGCTCATGACCAGACGTGAGCGCCGCAAGGAGGCGGAGAAAAAGGCCGGTGAGGCCGGCGAGACTCCCGATTATCCTAGCATGGATGAGCTTCGCGCCGAGGACGAGGAAAAAGAGCCTTCGATCATCCTCACCGTGTCCGATGACTCCGGCAACGTCGTTCGTCGTCTGAGCGGCCCGCGCGACAAGGGTTTCCACCGTGTCGCCTGGGACCTTCGCTTTCCCACGACCGAGCCGATCGTGCTGAAGGCCCCGGAAGATCGGCCCGACTGGGCCCTCGATCCCGTCGGGCATCTCGCCGTGCCGGGCGCCTACACCGTCAGCCTCGCGAAGGAGATAGACGGAGTGGTGACGCCGCTTTGCGAGCCGAAGCCCTTCGACGTCGTGCCATTGGAGTTGGCGGCCTTCGCCGCCGAGGATCGCGCCGAGGCCGAAGCCTTCCAGGCGAAGGTCTCGCGGCTGCACCGCGCCGTGCAGGGAGCCTTGAAGGTCGCCGGCGAGGCCCGGGATCGTATCGCCCACTTGCGGAAAGCGGTCATCATGACGCCGAATGCCGACGCCGCGGTGCTGGAGGAGATCGCCGGCCTCGACGGTCGGCTCAACCGACTCTTGTCGGCGCTGCGCGGCGACGAAACCCTCGCCAAGCGCCAGGAGCCGTTGCCGCCCTCGATCGCCGAACGCGTCGAAACCGTTCTCTACGGCCAGCTATTCACCACGTCGTCGCCGACCAAGACCCAGCGCGACGCCTACGGTTACGCCGGCGAGGCCTTCACGAAGGCGCTCGCGGACCTCCGCGAGCTGATCGAAGATGACCTGGCCGAGCTGGAGCGAAAGCTGGAAGCGGCAGGCGCCCCCTGGACGCCCGGTCGAATCCCCAATTGGCAGATGGAATAATCGTGGCCAATAGGGACACAACTGCCCGGTGCTCGATGGCGTTGGGGCATCCGCCGCATGTGGACCCTCAGCTGGAAGCGCTGGAGCACAGCCGCCGCCGGCTGTGGTGAATGGGGCACACTTGCCGTCGAATTATGCATCGACCTCTTCTCGCGGGTCATATGACTCGGCGATATCATCAAGAAACTCTGGCTTTAGGTGACGAAGCACATCCTTTGCCGATGAGAGCCGTTCACAGAGCTTCGAGTATGGCAAGAAACTGCACATCGAGTGGAGCGGCTTTTTTCTAGAGGCGAACGTGGCACGAGCCACCTCTGTTTCGAATTTCGCTTGCCGTTCATCGGGAGCAACTAGATAGAGCTTGATGTCGAGATTCGGCTGCATGGTCAGCAAGTCCGACATGCGAAGCAGCCCTGAATAAATCGACGTGCTGTGCTCCACTTCAAATGCCGCGGCAATCGCCTGTCCGTCGAGCCACAAAACGTCGATGTTTTCAATCGTCTTGTTTGTAACGGCATCGAACTGCGTCGGCAGGGCGTCGAGCATCCCGGTGAGGTTCCCGATGCGATTGCTCCCCCAACTCTTGCCACGGTCGTTTTTCGGAGCCCACACAGTTAGGCCCATCTTCACCCCGAGGTCTAGTAGCTTCCATTGAATCTCAGTATGCGTTGGCCCACTGACCGCTTCGACCGCGACCTCTTCTTCCTCGACCGGCGGCACGCTCACGACCGCGTATATTTCGTCGTTGCCCGCCTTTGACTTCAGCTTGTAAAGATTCGCTGGCCGCTGTAGTTTCCGCGGGTCAACAGGTCGTGATACCGGTTCCGCTGCGGCGTTCCTAATTGCCGCGGCAATCGCCTCGCCATCTGGTCGCTTGTATTTCGTTAGCGAGCCGCGGACATACCCTGACCATTGACGGAACGTCCCACCATCGGGAAAAAAAGTTACCTTTCCCGACAGGGACTCCATTGGAACTCCCTCCTCCGGACGCAGAACGACCAACGGCTTCACACGAAAGCGAACGGGAAAAACCTCCTCTTCGTAAACCTTTGACTCATCGCGAAACCGCTCGGACTCAATCTCTAAAAGCCCAACCCAACGTTTCACTCCAACCAGATAGCAAAGGAACAGGTCCCCGCGCTTCACGTCCCGTGCCCGAGCCCAATTGTGCTCCCGAAAGCCGCTGAGATTCGAGCCGGCAGCTTGGAATTCGCCCCAGGTTTTTCCCGTAAAGAGGTTCACCCAGTAATTCATGCCCGCACTCTATCACAGCTACAAACAATGAGCTATTTCCTCACGTCCCACGCCCCGTCGCCGTAGATGGCCTCGCCGTCGTAGTCGTGCCACACCGTGCTGCCGGCGATCGGCTCGCTGGGCTCGTCAGGATCACGCTCTCGTGTCATCCGCATGGCACGGTGGCGGATTTGGATTCTTACGTACAAGCTCAATCGTATCTCCGACAATTCGCACGCTAATCTCGATCCGGCCTCCTACATCAAACAGGCTCACCTCGGCGGGTTCCTTTTCCTCAAACGATCTGGCCCAGGAGAGCAACTGATCGAAAGCGCACTCCGAAGCTGGAGGCGACGGTCCACTAATCCCAACCTTTGTCAAGAACATTGAAATGGAGTGGCGCGTCATCAGAATCGACTCAAGCCCCTGGTCACGCATCCGTTTCATCGCTATTGATTCCTGCATAGATAAAGTCTCTTGATGATTTCTGCCGATATGGCGAAGTATGAGAACATCTGGAACTCCGGCGGAGCTGGAGCGGCGGCGTTTTCAGGCCATGGCATGGGTTCGGAAGGGACTGTCCAAGGCCGAAGCCGCGCGGCGCGTGGGAACAACGCGGACCAGCGTGACCAAGTGGTGGAAGGCCTAC
>Ga0187893_10000652_pt1 | contig 88404 bp, 87 predicted proteins | sample MA1701074metaG_FD_139574 | JGI IMG/M metagenome (GOLD analysis project Ga0187893, IMG submission 139574) | White microbial mat communities from a basaltic lava cave in the Kipuka Kanohina Cave System on the Island of Hawaii, USA - MA170107-4 metaG ... | reverse complement strand
TGGGGGGCCCTTCGAGGCCAGGCCCCCACGCGTTATCGAGGGACGCCCGGGTCCCCCCGGGGCGCCCCGAGCAGTTGGGGGGCGTGGGGGGCCCTTCGAGGCCCCCCAACAAAACAGGAGGCTCATCATGCTCTCGCGCGAGGAGAACGTGCGGCTCACCAGGGTGGGTCCCGGCACGCCGATGGGGACGACGCTGCGTCGGTACTGGATTCCCGCCCTGCTCGCCTGGGAGTTGCCCGAACCCGAGTGCCCGCCGGTCCGCGTCAAGCTGCTCGGGGAGGATCTCGTCGCCTTCCGGGATACGCGGGGACAGCTCGGCTTGCTCGACGAGTACTGCCCGCACCGACGGGCCTCGTTGTTCTTCGGCCGCAACGAGGACTGCGGACTGCGGTGCGTGTACCACGGCTGGAAGTTCGACACGACCGGCCAGTGTGTGGACATGCTGAACGAGCCGGAAGAGCTCAGCTTCGCGCACAAGATCCGGATCACCGCCTATCCCATGGTCGAGCTGGGCGGAGTCATCTGGGCCTACATGGGCCCCCCCGCCCTGCAACCAGCCCGGCCCCAGTTCGCCTGGACTGAGATGCCGGCCTCCCATCGTCATGTCTCCAAGGTGCTCCAAGAGACCAACTGGTTGCAGGGCCTCGAGGGCGGGATCGACACCTCGCACGCTCCCATCCTGCACCGGGTGATCGCGCCCGGCTCGGCGCGCCCGGGGTTCAAACCAGCCAATCCGTTCGTACGAGGCAAGGCGCCCCGGCTCGTCGTCGATCTGACCGACTACGGCTACCAGTACGCGGGCATCCGGACGCTCGACGAGACCGACGTGTACATCCGCACCTATCACTTCGTCATGCCCTTCCACCAGATCCGCCCCTCACGAACGGATGGGGACGTGCCCACCGTTGCCGGGCACATGTGGGTGCCCATGGACGACGAGAACACCATGGTGTTCAACTGGGAGCACAGCACCGGCCAGCCTCTGAGCGACGAGGACCGGCTCGAGCGTCGGCTGGGCAACGGTGCTTTGGACGTGGACCAGACGACCTTTCGCTCCCGGCGCAATCGCCAGAACAACTACCTCCTCGATCGACACGTTCAGAAGACGGAGACCTTCACCGGCATCGACGGAATCAATGCGCAAGATCGGGCCATTCAGGAAAGCATGGGCCGCGTGGTCGATCGCAGCCGTGAACACCTCGGTTCGGCCGACAAAGCGGTCATCCAGGCGCGCCGCTTGCTCCTGCAGGCGGTGGCGACGGTCGAGGAGGGCGGGACCCCGCGCGGTATCAACCCCACCTACTACTCGCTCCGCGCCTCCGAGGGGGTGCTGTCGCGTGAAGCCAACTGGCGGGAGGCCCTGGCGCCCGACGTCCCCGCCGCCGACATCCTCCAGACGGTGTGAGGTCCATGGATTTCGAGGTCACCTATACCGACGAGCAGCAACGGTTCCGCCGTGAGGTGCGAGCGTGGCTCGAGGCTCACGTGCCGGCCGGGATCACGCGTACGGCGGTCTCCGCGGACGACAGTCTGCAGCGCTATCGAGAATTGCGCGCCCTCGGGCGCAAGCTGGGGGCGCGGGGATGGCTCTACCCACGAACACCTACCCAATACGGCGGCGGCGGGCTCGACGTGGACAGCACCATCATCCTCGAGGAGGAGGTCGACCGCCTGGGTCTGTCGCTTCCCCCGTACTACGACAGCGGCGGACGGCTCGGCGCGGCCACCATCCTCGTGTGGGGCACGGAGGAGCAGCGGCAGGCGTTCCTCCCGCCTATCTATCGGGGCGAGGTGCGCACCTGGCAGCTCCTCACGGAGCCCGGAGCCGGTTCCGACCTGGCGGGAGTGACCACCACGGCCATCCGCGACGGTGACCAGTACGTCATCAACGGCCAGAAGATCTTCGTCGGCAGCGATCACGGTGCCGAGCGGATCTGGATGATCGCCTGCACAAAGCCGGGGGGACCCCGGCACGAGAACGTCTCCTGGTTCATGATCGACGCCAATCTACCCGGCATCACCATGCAACCCATGGAGCTGTTGGGTACGGGGGGCGAGGGCGGGACCGATCCCGCCGTGAAGAACACGGTCTTCTTCGATCACGTGCGGGTACCCGCCTTCACCCTCGTCGGGGGTGAGAATAATGGCTGGAAAGCGGCCAGCACCCATCTCGAACTCGAGCACGGCGCGGGGGGACGCATCGGGCGACATCGCGTGTGGGACCGGCTCCTGCGCTACTGCCAGGACACCAAGCGCGACGGGGTTCCCCTCAGCCAGCACCCAGACACCCGCGACCTCCTGGCCGATATGTACATCAAGACCGAGGTCATGCGACTGTTCGGTCTCCGCAATTTCTGGCTGACCTATGCCGGCCGGCCACGTTCCTACGAAGGTCCCCAGCTCTCCTACTACCGCAAGATGACCGGCTTGTGGATGACCGGGGCCATTCTCGAAGCGGTAGGGCCGGCCGCCCTCATCGGCGATGATGCCTGGGGTTCGCCCGAAGGATTTCTGGAGTTGCAGCAGCGCAACGGTATCGTCGCGGTCCATCCAGGTGGGACGGCAGACATCCAGCGCGTCAGCATGGCCAGGCGGATCGGCATCGGCCGCGCCGCCCGGGAGACTCCCGGCACCGTGCACTGAGAGATGGACCTGTCCCTGACCGAAGCGCAGGAGATGCTGCGGGCGGCCGCGCGCACCTTCGTCGAACGTGAGGCGCCGCGGCATACCATCGTCGCCCTCCAGCGTGCCGAATCAAGCCTGGTCCCGGAGCTATGGCGCAAGGCCTCTGAGGCGGGGTGGCTCGGCATCCTCGTTCCGGCTGAGCTTGGGGGCAGCCAGAGTCACCTCACCGATGCCGCCGTCCTTTACGAAGAGCTCGGGCGCGCGCCGTTGCCCGGACCGTTCTTCAGCTCGGGCGTGCTGGGAGTCCTGGTGGTGCTGGAGGCGGCCAGCGAGGAGCAGCGGCGCGCGATCCTCCCCGCGGTCACCCGCGGCGAGTCAGTGCTATCGGTCGCCATTGCCGAGCCCAACACCTCGTGGGGGCCCGAGGGCATCACGCTGACCCCCGCGCGGCGGGGCGACCGCTACCGCCTCGACGGCACCAAGCTCTTCGTGAGCGACGCCACCGCCGCCACGCACCTGATCATTGCCATCCGCACCGGGCCCGAGCGGAGCGACGTGGGCCTGCTGTTCGTCGACGTACACGCGCCTGGCGTCCGGGTGCGACGCCTGCCCGGGTTCCTCTCCTGGCAATGTGAGGTGACGTTCGAGGGGGTCGAGGTCCCGGTCGCCCAACTGCTCGGAGCGCACGAACGCCTGGGCTGGGCGCTCCTTGAGCGGGCGCTCCGGCGAGCGCTGCCCATCCTGTGCTCGTACATGGTCGGCGGGTGCCAGGCCGTGTTCGACATGTCGGTCGCGCACAGCCGGGAGCGGGTGCAATTTGGTGTCCCCATCGGCCGCTTCCAGCGGGTCCAGGACCACATCATCCGCCTCGTGAATCACCTCGACGCTGCGCGGTGGACGACGGCCGAAGCGCTGTGGAAGCTCGACACCGGGCGACCCGCGGCCGCGGCCGTCCACATGGCCAAGGCGGTCAGCAGCGAAGCCTATCTGGAAGCCTGCAATGCCGCGCATGAGGTCCACGCGGGCCAAGGCAGTCTGACGGAGTACGGCCTGGTCGCCCACACGCAGATGTCACGCACGCTCTTCTCCTACCTGGGTGACCCCCGCTGGCACAAGCGTCGGATGGCCGACGCCCTTGACTGGTGAGGATTCCTGCGGCTGACGACGTCGCCGTCAGTCAGGGATGCAGGCGGTAACCGTGATCTCCACCAGAAGCTCCGGGGCGTTCAGCATCACCTCCACCGTGGTCCGGGCCGGCTTGTTGGTCGGGAAGTACTTGGCGTACTCCTCGTTGTAGGCGGCCAAGTCCTCGCGTCGGGTCAGGTGCGTGGTCACCGTCAGCACATTGTCCAGCGAGGTACCGGCCACCCCCAGAATGAGCTTGATTCGCTCCAGCACGTTGCGGGTCTGCTCACGGATGTCCTTGCCGACCTGGCCCGTCGTGGGATGACGGCCCGTTTGCCCCGCCACGAAGACGAGATTGCCGAACCTGGTGGCCGGCGACAGATTGGGATTGGCTCCGGCGAGATCGACACGGATGGTCTCTTTTCTCGGCATCTCCTGACCCCTCTCCTGCGGCTCCGGTCGTCTAGCTCCGTATCGTCGAGAGCGACGCGAGCGCGGGCCGGCGCACCAATGTGACACCGAGCGGGGCCAACACGAGGATGGCCCCCAACGCGTTCAGTATCGCAAAGCCCCAGACCCCCAGAATCATGCCGCCGGCTGCCGATCCGAAGGCGCCCATCAAGCCCATGACCATGTCGGCCAGACCCTGGGTCGACGCCCGTTCGGCCGGCGACAAGGCGTCGGTGAGAAGCGCGCTGCCGGCCACGAAGGCAAAGTTCCAACCGACACCATTGAGAAACAGTCCCAGGATGATCAGCGCGCGATCACTGCCGGGGGCCAATCCTGCCAGCAGCACGGCCGCGATCAGGACGAGCGCCCCCGCGCCGATCATCACCAACCGCCCGAAACGATCGCACAGCCAGCCCGACAGCGGTGAGGCTACGTACATGCCGGCAAGGTGCATGGACACGGCCAGGCCGATGGTGTGGACGTGGTGCCCCTGGTCGTGCAGGTAGAGGGGCGAGGTGGAGGTCGTGCTGATCATCACGAACTGGCTGATGGTGAGCGCGGCCAACGCGATCTGGACTCGTACATCGGCCAGGATCATGCCGAGAGAACGAGCCCGCGGAGAGGGACGCCCCTCCTCGGCGATCTCCCCCAGCTGTCGAGCAATGACCAGAGGGTCAGGTCGCAGGAGCACGTGAACGAGGACCGCGGCCAGCGCGTAGCCACCCACGCTGATGAGGAAGGCGCTCGCGGTTGGCGCGACTCCCAGGACTTCTCCTGCCCGGAGGGCCGGCCCCATGAGATTCGGTCCGATGATCGAGCCCGCGGTCGAACCCCAGACGATCAGGCCCATCGCTCGTCCCCGCTGGGCGCCCGGGCTTACGTCGGCCGCAGCATAGCGGGCCAACAGATTCGAGGTGTTGGCAATGCCGAAGAGCCCCATCCCCCCGAGCAGCAACGAGAAGCTCTCCATTACCACGCCGACCATACCCACGCCCGCCCCCACCACGGCGAGCCCGTATCCCAGCGCCAACCCCGGCCGCCGCCCACGACGGCTCATCAGGCGTGCCAGTGGCCAACTGGCGAGCGCGGCGCCGAGCGCCCCGATCCCGACGGGTAGGCCCGACCACGTGTTCGTGCCCGTGATGCTGGCGGCCATGATGCTCCCGACCGCCAGCACGATCGAATGCCCAGTGCTCCCGCAGACCTGGGCCACGAACAGCGTGGCCATCAACTGGCCACGGCTCCACGCGAGACCCGGCCCCGACGGCCCCGCGCTCATGAGCGATCCTCGAAACATGCCCGAAGTCCTTCTAGCGGCGGACTCCCCCGAGGGCCGCCAGGCGCTCGATGATCGTCATGACGACACTCGTGTCCTGGTCGCCAAGGCCAGCCGCCAGCGCCGCCTGCTGGTAGCGCTGGGCCACGTTGGAGAAGCTGACCGGCACGTGCAGCTCCTTGGCGATGGTATTGAACGTCTCGAGGTCCTTGTTCATCAGCTGCACCTTGAAGCCAGGCTCGAACTTGCGCGGGATGAGCGCGCTCGGAATCCGCTCGAGCGCCTTGCTGCCCCCGCTGCTCGCCTTGACCACCTCGTAGATCGTCATCGGGTCGAGCCCCGCCTTCACGCCGAGCACCACACCTTCCATCATGGCGAGCGAGTTGACGCAGGCCATCATGTTGTTGATAGCCTTCACGGTGTTACCGGCTCCCACCGGTCCCACACTGAAGATGTTCGGGCCGATCGCGCGGAGGACCGGACGGACACGCGCCAGAACCTCGGGGTCGCCGCCCACCATGATCGCGAGCGTGGCCGCGCGGGCCCCACTGACGCCCCCGCTCACCGGCGCCTCCAGGAACGAGAGCCCCTGCTCCTTGGCGCGGGGTTCGATCTTGCGCGGCGTCGACGGGAGCACGCTGCTCAGATCGACGAGCGTGGTCCCGCGCCTGGCCTGCTCGATCAGACCGCCGGGCTCTAGGTACAAAGCTTCCACGTCGGGCGAGGCTGGCAGACACGTCAACACGATTTCCGAACGCTCGATGACCTCGCGGGCCGAGGTGCCGCCGTGGGCGCCCGCCTGCACCAGATTGGCCATGGCGGGCGCGCTCTTGTCGAAGACCGTCATGGGGAAGCCAGCCTTCAGCACGTTGCTCGCCATGGGGTTCCCCATGTTCCCGACACCGATGAATCCTACCGATACGGCCATGGTTCTCTTCCCTCCTTCAAAGATTGAGCAGGCGCTCTAGGTTTTTCCACAGGATCGCCGCCTTCTCCTCCTGGGTGAGGCTCTTCATCCCGAGGATCCAGGCCACGGGCCAGTCCAGCGCCATGTCGTACGGCCAGTCGGTCCCGAAGACCACCCGGTCGGCGCCCACCGTATCGATGAGATAGCGCAGGGCGGGTTCGGTATACACGATACAGTCGTAGTAGAAGCGCCCGAGGTAGGAGCTTGGCGGCTGGGTGATGTGCACGCGGGCTTCCGAGCGGACCTGCCATCCGTGGTCCATCCGCCCGATCCCGTAACAGGTGTAGCCGCCTCCATGGCCGAGACAAATCTTGAGGGAGGGGAACTCGTCCATGACGCCCCCGAACACCAAGGTGGCGAACGTTACCGCCCGGTCCACCAAGTTGCCGATGGTGTTGGGCAGATGGTATCGGGTGCTGCGGGGCGTCACCAGCGTATCGCCAGCCTGATGAAAGAAGATGAGGGCGCCCATCTGCTCGGCGGCTTTCCAGAAAGGGCGGAACTCCGGCTCCTCCAAGGTGCGGCCGTTGACGTGGTCGTTGATCTCGGCGCCCTTGAGGCCGAGTTTGACCATACATCGTTCGAGCTCGGCCACGGCGGCCTTCACATCCTGCATGGGAAGCGTCCCCAGGCCCGCGAAGCGCTCAGGCCGCGTGCGCACCATCTCGGCAATCTCGTCGTTGGTGGCCTGGGCGGTAGCGCGGGCGGCCTCCACCGGCAGCTCGTAGTTGTAGAAGCCGACGTAGGGCGACACCACGTGCATGTCCACGCCCAGTGAGTCCATGTCGGCCAGGCGCTGTTCCGGCGTCCAGCGGGCGCGGGGAGGCAAGGTCTGTCGACGGCCGCCGACGAGCGCAACCTCGGACCCGCGCGAATCCTTCTCGCGCGTGATGCTGTGCCAGTCGCCACCATTTTCGGTGGCCCGCCAGAAACACTGGGGGGTCAGATGAGCGTGGATGTCTAAGCTCCGCATGAATCTCCTTTCCGTCACCAGGCCTGCCCGCGCGCCGGGGCCGCGTCATTGTATGCTCATCCGGCGGGCCGGGGCGGGCCAGACGGGATCGAACCACTCGGCCTTGACACGGTAGCGCGACGGCCTCGAATATCGATCGCAGCCGATGATCAAGGCGAAGCCGGAAGTCGAAGCGCTCACGCCCTACGCCGCCCCCCTCGAGGGCCGGCGGTCGCTCCTGCGTCTGGACTTCAACGAGAGCGCCGTCGGCCCCAGTGCCGCCGTACTGGAGGCGGTCCGGGGCGCCCCTCCGGAGACGTACGCCGCCTATCCTGAGTACGCGGGCCTCCACGAGGCGTTTGCCGCGACGCTCGGCGTCCAGGCGGAACAGGTCGGAGCCTTCAACGGCGTCGATGCCGCGATCCGGGCCATTTTCGATGCCTATGGCGAACGGGGCACCACGTTCCTGACCACCGTGCCAACTTTTGGATACTACGAACCCTGTGCCCAGCAGCAAGGGATGGTCCTGGATGAGGTCCCCTACCCTGCCGATCTGCAATACCCCCTGGCGGCGGTCAGGAAGAGGCTCGAGGCCGAGCCCCGCCTGTTCTTCGTCTGCAATCCGAACAATCCCACGGGGACGCTCGTCGCCCCTCACACCATCGTGACCCTCGCGCAGGGGGTACCGCGGACCCTGGTGGTCGTTGACGAGCTGTACGCCGCTTTCACGGGACAATCAGTGATCCCGCGCGCCCTCCACCTCGAGAACGTGGTCGCCCTGCAGTCCCTCTCGAAGAGCGCAGGGATCGCGGGACTGCGGCTCGGCTTTGCCATCGGTCATCCCAGCATCCTCGAACGGCTGCGCCGCGTGACGGGACCGTACGACATCAACATGCTGGCAGTCGTGGCCGGCAAGGCCGCCCTGGCCGATCCCGAACCTATGCGACAGTACGCCGCCCAAGTGCTCACCGCCAAGACATGGACGGTCGAACAGCTACAGCGCCTAGGCGTGCGCTACTTTTCCGAGGGCGGCAACTACATGCTGGTGTGGCCACCGGGGGACTGCGAGGCGGTGGTCCAGGTCCTGCGGGCACGGGGAATCCTGGTGCGGAGCATGGCCGGTAAGCCGGTGATCGACGGGAGCTTTCGCCTGACCGTGGGGACTCTGGAGGACATGCGGCGCTTCATCACCGCGTTCTCGGCGATAGTCAGGGGACCAGTCCCATGAAGATCACCCGGGTAGAGAGCATCGTCCTCAACCTCCCGATGGTGATCGAGGGGGCCACGCCGATGCTCGGGGGCCGGGCTCGGACCAGCATCGACATGCTGCTCGTCCGCATCGACACAGACGCCGGCGTCACCGGATGGGGCGAAGCGTTCGGCCACCGCATCTTCCCGGCCACGCGGGCCGCCCTCGACACTCTCCTCGGACCGATGTGTATCGGCCGAGACCCGCGCCAGATCCTCGCGCTGAACGAGGATCTCCAGCGCGTGCTGCATGGGGTAGGCCGGAACGGGCCCACCATGTACGCCCTCTCGGGCATCGACATTGCCCTCTGGGATATCGCGGGCAAGATTGCGGGGCTTCCGCTCTACCGTTTGCTGGGGGGCAGTTCCTGCCCGGAGTTGCCCGCCTATGCCAGCCTTCTCCGCTACGGGAGCGCGGCCGCCGTGGCCCACTACACCGCGCAGGCGCTGCAACGCGGGTATCGGCACATCAAGCTCCATGAGATCACCGTGCCCGAAGTGCAGGCCGCGCGGGATGCAGCGGGGGCGACGATTCCGATCATGCTCGACACCAACTGCCCGTGGACCGTGCCCCAGGCGGTCGAGATGGCGCGGCGGCTGGCGCCTCTGGATCTTCACTGGCTGGAGGAGCCGGTATGGCCGCCAGAGAACCTCGCCGGACTGGCCGAGGTCAGGACCCGCGGGGGGATCGCCACCGCCGCCGGTGAGAACTACGGAACGGTCTGGGAGTTTCGCCGAGCCTTCGAGGCGGGAGCCATCACCTACGCCCAGCCGAGCGTGACCAAGATCGGGGGCGTGAGCGAGGTGCGGCGAGTCATGGCGTTGGCTGAAGCCTTCGGGGTTCAGGTCGTCCCGCACTCGGCGTACTTCGGACCCGGCCTGCTCGCGTCGATTCACTGCATCGCCGCCTTCGCCAGCGAATCGCCGGTTGAACGCTTCTACTGCGATTTCGTCGAGAATCCACTGGGCGAGGCCATTCACCCACGACAAGGGCGGATCGCGGTGCCTCAAGGGCCGGGCCTCGGCGTGGAGCCCGACCCGCGCCTTCTGGAAAAGCTCCGCACGAGCTGACGCCTGGTACCCCGGGTCGGCAGGAGGGAAGACATGAGGTTGGTGCTGTTTGAAGGCGCCACCGGGGCGGTATGGCCGGGGCTGCTCACCGAGCGGGGGGTTGTGAGTATCGCCGACGTCGCACCCCTGGGCTTCACGCCGCAGCTCACGATGCAGGGCATCATCGACGACTTCGCGAGCTTGCGCCCAGCTCTTGATCGCCGGCTCCAGGAGGGCAAGGCCCTGCCCCTCTCCGACGTCCGCCTCCGCCCTCCCCTCCCGCGGCCCGGCAAGATCCTGGCCTGTATCGCCAACTACTGGGAGCACGGCGCCCTGGAGGCCCGACCGCTCAACATGTTTCTCAAGAACCCGGATGCCGTCATCGGACCCGGCGACACCATCGTGTTGCCGGAATTCAGCGAGCCCTGGATCTTCATGCACGAGGCGGAGCTGGCCCTCGTCATCAAGGGGCCGGTCAAGATGGTCAACCGGGAGAACTGGCGACAGGCCGTGTTCGGTTACACGGGCATGATCGACGTCTCCGCGCGCGGAGAAGGGCGGCGAACGTGGAAGACCGGGAGCTGGCTGGGCAAATCGTTCGACACCTTCGCGCCCATAGGGCCGCGCATCGCGACCCTCGACGAGATCCCGGACCCCAACAACGTTCACGTCCAGTTCTGGGTCGATGGCCAGCTCCGCCACAACTACAACACTGACGATATGGAGCACCTGGTGCCAGAGCTCGTGGAGTTCGCCACGACCATCATGACCCTGAACTCCGGGGACCTTATCGCCTGCGGGACCAACCACGAGGGGCTGGGCCCGCTTCAGGACGGCGAGGTGGTGGACTTCGAGATCCACGGGATCGGGCGGATGCGACTCTCGGTGCGCGACCCGCTCAAGCGCTCTTGGGAGAAGGGCATCTACATGGGCCCGGACTCGACGAACCCCGAGGCCGTGCACCGGAATCGGCCACCGAAACCGGCCTGAGCGGGCAGCGCGTAGACTCGCGTGGGCCGACCACCCGGCGGCGGGCCGATTGCCAGGACGGTCGAGACACCAATACGCTGAAGTCGAGAAGGGGGAGGCGGCATGCGGGCAGCCTGGTACGAGAAGAACGGCGCGGCAGCAGAGGTGTTGAAAGTCGGCGAGCTTCCTGTCCCCGAGCCGGGGGCCGGCGAGGTGCGAGTGCGTGTCGTCGCCTCTGGTTTGAATCCCACTGATGTGAAAGCACGGGCCGGCTCGCGTCCCATGAGCTTCCCCCGGATCGTGCCCCATCAGGACGGTGCCGGCGTCATCGAGGAGGTCGGGCCGGGGGTGCCCGCATCGCGGGTGGGGGAACGCGTCTGGATGTTCATCGTCCAGTGGCAGCGTCCCTGGGGGACGGCCGCCGAATACACGGTCGTTCCCGCGGCGCTCGCCGTGACCTTACCGGGCAACACGAGCTTCCCGGAGGGGGCATGCCTGGGCATCCCCGCTGTCACTGCTCACCGCTGTCTCTTCGCGGACGGAGGTGTAGAGGGGCTGACGGTTCTCGTCACCGGTGGCGCCGGCGCCGTCGGTCACTACGCGGTCCAGCTCGCCAAGTGGGGCGGGGCGAAAGTCATCGCCACCGTCAGCTCAAAGGAAAAGGCCGTGCTCGCCGCCGAAGCCGGCGCCGACCACCTCGTGAACTATCGGACCGGGGGCGCTGCCGCCGAGATCCTCGAGCTCACGGGTGGTGCGGGCGTCGATCGGATCGTCGATGTGGACTTTGGCGCCAACCTGGCGGTGAGCGTCACGACGCTCAAGATCAACGGCACCATCGCGACCTACGCCTCCATGGGCGACCCCGAGCCCAAGTTGCCCTTCTACGCGCTGATGGCCAAGAACGCCGCGATCCGGTCGGTGTTGATCTACACCATGCCGGCCCGCGCGAAGGAAGAGGCCGTCCGGGACATCGGGCGGCTCGCGGAGGCCAGCCGTCTCATCCACCAGATCGGCGCACGGTTCCCGCTCGACCGGATCGTCGAGGCCCATCAGGCTCAGGAAAGCGGAAAGATCACCGGCAACATCGTCGTCGACGTCGCCGCCGACTGACACGCGCCTAGAATGGGGAGAGGGGGCGCCGGCCGCCCCCTTCGTTCATCGTGGGCCGGCGGATCGGTCAAACGTCAAGCTCGAGCAGGTACAGGCCCCCGATGAGGCGATCCACCGCGTACACGATGCGCCGCTCGTCGACCAGCACGTCATTGATCTGCACCGCCCCCGCCCGCGACCCCCGTGGTGTCTCGGGCACGTAGTACGCGACCTCCTCCGGGCGGAAGGGGTTGGAGACGTCGTGCACGCGCACGCCCCCGTTGAAGTAGGTCCCGAAAATGAGGGTCTCCGACACGAGGTTGGCCGCCACCGGGCGATTCTCATGCAGGTTGTGGGCGCCATAGCGCCCTCCCCGGCCGGCGAACTCGCCCACCGGCGGCAAGGGGAAGGTGGCGATCGGCACTGGATTGGTCTCGTCACGGACGTCGACGACCCACACGAGCTTCGGCCAGTCCTTGCCGCCGTCCGCCGTGGCCTCGTCGGAGACGATCACGAGCTGAGCGTCGAAGAGCGGCAGCAGCGTGTGGGTGAAGCCTGGGTAGGGAGGATGATAGTCCCACCGGCTCAACAGCCGCGGCCGCGCCATGTCCGAGATGTCGAGGATGATGGCGCCTCCGTCGATGTAGCCGATCCAGGCCCGGTCGGGCTGGCGTGGGTACACGTTCGTGTTGTGAGCCCGAAACCCGGCGTCGATCTTCGGATGACGGGCCGGCGGCGGCTCCGGGTCGCCATCGCGCGTTCCCGGAAGCCACCAGCGACCGACCTCGAGCGGACGCGTGGGTTGCCGGACATCAATGATGCGATAGAACTGATCGTCTTTCGGGTTGCGGGGCTTGAAGTCCGGCGCCCCGCTGGCCAGATGCAGGTAGGCGCCATCGACGAACCACAGATGGTGGACGCCGCGCGAGTGGGGTCCCGAGGCGTCGAAGAACGCGATGGAGCGGGGCCGGCCCGGATCGGCCACGTCGAAGAACTCCACGCCTGCTGGCTTCATGCCGACCCGGCTGGTCTGGTAAGGAACCACCAGCAGATCCCCCACGAGGTCCAGGTTGTTGGAGCGCATGTCCGCGTGAGGCAGATCCGTCTGGACGATCAGGGTCGGCTTGCGCGGGTCGCTCACGTCCACGGCCGTGAAGTTCTTGGGGGCGGACTCGTGACCGAGCCACAACACCCGCCGGCCGTCGCGGGCGAGCTGGATGGCCATGCCTTCCCCGCAATTGCCGAACCCGCCCAGATCGTGCTGCGCCAGAAGCCGCATGTTCTTCGCCGTGCCGTTCCCTGTCATGGCTATCCCCCGGCCTCGGATCCTACCATCTCCGGCGCCACGGGGCGCCGGAGGCGGCTCGCCTCGTAGATCGCCAGCGGCACCTGGAGAACTTTCCTGGCCGTGGCCGCGTCCTGCGCCGGCTGCCGGCCCTCCAGCAGCCCGTCGACGAAATCGCGGGCCGCTCCATCGAAGCCCGTGCGCCAGTCCGTGGGCACCTGATAGCTCGTGGTTTCCATCCCCTTGATGAGCACGACCGGCGGCAGATCGAGCATTTCACCGGTGCATCGCGTGACCCACAGGATCCCCCGCGAGCCATGGATCTCGAAGAACTCATCCGCGCGGTAGTACCGGCTGCGAATTGGCATGTCGGGAGCGTAGGTATAGTCGATGATGCCCAGGCACTCGCGATCCTTGAACCGCCAGGTGGCCACGCTGGGGGCTTCCTGCAGGAAGTCCGCTCCCTTGCTGACGATGGCCGAGATCTCCCCGATCTCCCCGATCCAGTACATGGCGGTCGCGTACTTGTGGACCCCGTCGTCGTAAAGGGCGCCGCCCGGGTTCCGGCCGGGATCACGCCGCCACACCAGGGCCTCGGGGTCCAGGCCCATGGTCTGCCCGACGATGTCCCGCACCCGTGTGGTGTGGATGCGCACGAGCGAGGGTTCGCCGATGGCTCCCGCGTCGAGCAACTCCTTGGCCTTCACGATGGGCGGGTAGTACAGGAAATTCTCGGTCACCCGGAACGTCGTGCGCGCCCTGGCCGCGGCGGCCACGATCCGATCGGCTTCGGCCACGCTCACGGCGATCGGCTTCTGACAGGAGACGTGCTTGCCGGCGTCGAGAGCGGACACGATCTGCTCGGCATGGAGATAGGTAGGGGTCAGCAACTCGACGGCGTCCACGGCAGGGTCATCGAGAAGCCGAGCGTAGTCCGAGTAAATCCGGGGCGTGATGGTCCACTGTCGTGCCCGCCGCTCGGCGCGCGTCCGATCGCTGTCACAGAGAGCGACGACGTCACAGCGCGGGTGTTCGAGGTACCCGGGGGCATTGAGCTGGCAAATGTTGCCGCATCCCACGATGGCGAGGCGTACCTTGTCCATGCCTCAGTCTCGTTTCCCTCGAAATGTCGACACCACGAGAGTCATTCTCGCCTCCGTCTCGCCGTCTATCACTCCCGTCACCGCCGAGTCAACCCGGCCTGCCGAAAATCGACGGCGGCGCCGCCCTTGCCTTCCCGGGCTCACGCGAACCGCTCCGGACGAAGAGAGCCAAGATCGAGCATCGGTGCCTCGCCCGCAGCGAGCTGCGCCACGAGGGCCCCCGTCACCGGCCCGAGAGAGACGCCGATCATCGCGTGACCCGTGGCCACGATGAGGTTGTCGTAACGGGCTGACCGGCCGACGTAGGGCAACCCGTCGGGCGAGCACGGGCGCAAGCCTCGCCAAATCTCGCGGACCGTGTAGCCTCCCCCGGAAAGATAGAGCGGGACCGCGCGTCGAATGGCCTCCACGCGCCGTCGATTGATCGTGAGGTCGAGACCAGCCAGCTCGAGCGTGCCCGCGAACCGGAGCGTGTCGCCCATCGGGGTGACCGCCACCCGGGCTTCCCCGAGCAGCAAGGGAATGCGGGGTCCGGAGGGGGGCCGCTCGCACGTCACGCTGTAGCCCTTGGCCGGCTCGATGGGGAGGTCGAGACCAAGATCAGCCGCGAGGGGGCTCGACCACGAGCCGGCGGCCAGGACGACGTCATCAGCCACGAGATCGCCGCGCGTTGTCTCGACACCGGCGATACGCTGTCCCCGTCGAGTGAAACCCAGAACCTCGGTGCCCGTGAGCAGACGCGCACCCAGGCCCTCGGCCACGCGCGCCAGCCCGCGCACGAAGCGGTCAGGCGTCAGGTGAGCGTCGCCGGGGAAATGGACACCGCCCACGAGATCTGGACGCAGGGCCGGCTCCAGCGCCCGGGCGCCGTGGGGATCGAGCACCGTTGCCGCGATCCCGGCCGCCTGCAGCACGGCCGCCTCCTGACGCCCGTGCTCCAGACCGGAGATCGTGCGAAAGACTGCGAGGACACCATCCTGACGGAACCCGAACTCCAGCTCGGGAAGGGCCGCCAACTCCCGATAGAGGGCCAGGCTGGCCCGGCTCAGGTCACGGATGAGCGGGAGGCTTCGCCGCACGTGGTCCGCCGTGCAGGCGCGCCGGAATCGGAGGAGCCACCGCACGAGCGCGCGGCTTGGGCGCGGTCGGATGTACAAGGGGCTTTCGGCGTCGAGCATCCAGCGCAGGCCTTGCCGCAGCACACCCGGCGCTGCCAGGGGGACACTGTGGCTCGGCACGATGAGGCCGGCATTGCCGTACGAGCTACCCGCCGCGATGTCGCCCTTCTCGACGAGCGTGACCGCGAAGCCGCGGCGCGCCAGATAGTATGTCGAACACACCCCCACCACGCCGCCGCCCACGACCACGATCATGGGCGCGCGCTCTCCGGGCCGGAACCTGTCATCACTGGGCGACCGAGCCCTCCGTCGGTTGGGGAACCAAGCCGTAAACGTTCGCCGCCACCTCGGACGACACCCGACCGGACGCGACGTCATCCGCGACCCGCTCGGGGTCACGCGTGCGCGGGTCGCCGTAGCCCCCGCCGCCCGGAGTGTGCAGGACCACTCGTTCTTCAGACCGCATCCAGTGCTGCGCCTTGGCAGCCAGCACGCGTCCGTCGGCCGTCTCCACCCGGCCGGGCGCAGCCGGGTAGCCGCCCCGCAAGCCCTGGCAGGGGATGCGCGCACGCTCGAAGGAGGCGGTGAACAGCCAATCCTCATCGGTCTCGATCCCGAACTCGACGACCATCCCGAGTCCCCCACGATGGCGTCCAGGTCCGCCGCTGTCGGGCGCCAGGGCGCGGCGATAGATCACCAGCGGCGAGGTCGTTTCGACCACCTCGGCGGGCACACCTCGTATGGTGGACGGAAACTGGGTGGCATTGAGGCCGTCCTTGGCGGGACGCGCGCCCATGCCACCGCCGGTCGCCATGAACTCGCGGAAGGGGCGGCCCTTGCGGTCGCGGCCCCGGACGTCGAGCGTCCAGAGGCACGATGACGACTCGGCGATGACCCGGTCGGGCACCGCGTTGGCCAGAGCCCCCATGACCGCATCGGGCAGGAAGAGCCCGATCAGGTGTCGGCTGGCCACCGGGGCCGGCCGTACGGCATTGAGGAGCGAACCTTCAGGGGCGACGATGGTAACGGGCCTGAAGGATCCGGCATTGTTCGGCACGTGCGGGGCCACCACGCACTTCACGCCGTAGGTGGTGTAGGCCTTGGTGTAGTTCAGCACGACGTTGATCGCGCGTTTGGATGCGGGCGAGGAGCCATCGTAGTCAACGGTCAGGACGGCACCGTCCACAATCACGCGGGTGCGGATGATGATCGGCTCCTCGAAGCCGTCCAGCCGAAGCTCGGAGCGATACTCGCCGTCCGGAATCTCCGCGATGGCCGCCCGCATGCCCGCTTCACTCCGGTCCAGGATCGCCGCCGCGAGCTCCTCGATGTCCGCGAGATCGAACTCCTCCAGCATCTCGACCAGGCGATGCGCGCCCACGGCGTTACCGCTGACCTGGGCGTGCAGATCGCCCATCACCGCCTCGGGCGCCCGCACATTCGCGGCGAGCAGGTCCAGCACCTGCTGGGGGCGGTCGGCGGCGTAGAGACGGCATGGTGGGAGGAGGAAGCCTTCCTCGTAGCAGTCGAGCGCGTCGACCGTGATCCCCCGGCCCCCGATGTCCATCGCGTGGCAGGTGCTCGCGGTGTAGGCGACCAGGCGCCCCCGGTGGAAAACCGGCGTCACGACGGTGATGTCATTCAGATGACCGGAGGCCAGCCACGGATCGTTGGTGGCCAGCACATCACCAGGGGCGAGTGTCGCCGGGGGCAGGGCGCGCAGTACATGCTGGACAGCCAGGGCCATAGAGTTGATGTGGCCGGGGGTGCCGGTGATCGCCTGGGCCACCATCCGGCCCTGGAGGTCGAACACTCCGGCGGAGAGGTCGCCGGACTCCCGGACGATATTGGTAAACGCCGTGCGGAGCAGCGCCTGTGCCTCCTGCTCGACGACGGCGATGAGGCGACTCCATGCGACCTCGACGAAAACGGGATCGGACGCGCGGGCCTTCATGCCTGCCTCCGGGTGAGCACGAGGTTGAGGGCGGGGTCGACGGCAACGTCAAACGCGGCGGTCACGACGGTGGTGGCTTCAACCTCCTCGATGATGGTCGGCCCTGATGTTCGCCAGCCGGCCCCGAGCCGGTAGCGATCCCACACGGGCACCGCCCGAAACCTGCCCTCGGCGGCGAACCAGACCGACCGCTCGCCCTTCGGGGAGGGCGATCCACCGTGGGGCGCCGAGGGCGGCGGCAGCAAGGGCGCCGGCGACTGCGCGCGCACGCGCCAGGTCACGGCTTCCATCGGTAACCCTGAGGGGACGTGACGATAGTAGGCGCGATAGACACTCTCGAACGCGGCGACGAGGGCGGCGAGCCACGGTTCGTCAGGGTGGCCAGACGGCACGGGGACATCGACCTCGTACCCCTGACCGCGGTACCGCATCTCGACGAAGCGTCGTACGGTCACCGCGCTGCCAGTGACGCCGGCCAGGGCCAGCGGCGCGCGGGCCTCCGCCTCGAGTCCACCGAGGATGGCGGCAACCTCGGCGAGGTCGATCTCCTCCAGGCGGATTCCCCGCGAACGCGTGACCTCGAAGGCCAGGGGTGAGGCGAGAAAGCCGAAGCACGAGCGCACGCCGGCGCCCGGCGGCACGACCACGGTCGCCACGCTCAGTCGATCGGCCAGGGGGCACACGTGCATGGGCGCGGCGCCCCCGAACGCGTAGAGGTCGTAGGCGGCGATCTCCTTGCCGCGCTCCACGGCGTGCATGAGCGCGGCGTTTGCCATGTTCTCGGTCACGATCGCGTGGATACCCCAGGCGGCGTCCTCGAGCGAGAGGCGAAGCGGCGCGGCCACGTGTCGTCGGATAGCTGCTTCCGCCGCCGGCCGATCGAGCGTCATGGCCCCACCGAGAAAGTACCCTGGGTCGAGGTAGCCGAGGACGAGATTGGCGTCGGTGACGGTGGGGCGTTCCCCCCCGCGGCCGTAGCAGGCCGGTCCCGGTTCCGAACCTGCGCTTTCCGGTCCCACCTTGGGCAGCCCCATGCGATCGACGTGGGCCACCGAACCGCCGCCGGCGCCGATCTCGATCAGCTCTACCACCGGTACCAGCAGGGGCAGTCCGCTGCCCCGCTTGAAACGCCACACGCGCGCCACCTCGAATTCACGGGTGATCTGAGGTTCGCCGTCCTCGATGAGACAGACCTTGGCCGTGGTACCCCCCATGTCGAAGGCCAGCACGCGCCGGGCCCTCACGGCCCGCGCGTGGTGCGCGGCCGCCATGGCCCCCCCGGCCGGGCCTGACTCCACCAGGCGGATCGGGACCTGGCAAGCGGTCTCGACCGTGCACGTCCCTCCGCTCGAAAGCATCAGAAGAAGCTGGCCCGCGAAACCCTCGGCCCGCAAGAGGTCGGTGAGGGAGCGCAGATAACTCTCGACCACGCCGAGGACGTAGGCGTTGGCGACGGTGGTCGACGTGCGCTCGTACTCGCGGATCTCCGGAGACACCACCGACGAGATCGACACCCGCAGATCCGGAGCCTGCTCGGCCAGACGGGCCTGCACGGCCTGCTCGTGAGCCGGGTTGCGGTAGGCGTGGAGCAGGCTCACGGCAACCGTTTGGGCGCCCTGCGCCCGAAACCGGGGCACGAGGTCGTCCACCTCGCGGAGCGAGAGCGCCGTGCGCTCCCGGCCATCGGCCATGAGGCGGGCGGTGACGCCCAGACGCAGGGAAGGGGGGACGAGTGGTTCGGGCTTCTCGAGCTCCAGGTCGTACGCGTCATAGCGCGTCTCCCGCCCGATCTCGAGCGCGTCCTCGTGACCGATGGTCGTGATGAGCCCGGTCGTTGAGCCCTTACGCTCGATGAGGGCATTGGTGACGAGGGTTGTTCCGTGGATGACGTAGCGTACGTCGTTGGCGGCCACGCCTGCGCGGGCGAGGGCTCGCCGTACGGCGTCCAGGACCCCTGCCGCCGGTTCCTTCGGCGTCGTCAGGACCTTCTCCACGACCATGCGCGTGCCGCCGGCCTCGAGGAGCACGATGTCGGTGAAGGTTCCCCCGATGTCGACCGCCAGGTTCCACTCAGCAACCACGCTCACCCTCCCAGATAGTGTTGGCGAACATCGGGATCCTCGAGCAGGGCGCGACCGGTGCCCTCGAAGCGATTGCGTCCCAGCTCGAGGACGAAACCACGGTGCGAGATCGACAGCGCCTTCTTGGCGTTCTGCTCGACCATCAAGATCGTCGTGCCCTCCGCGTTGATGGCCAGGATCGTCTCGAACACGGCCTCCACCATGCGCGGGTCGAGGCCGAGCGAGGGCTCGTCGACGAGAAGCAGGCGGGGGTGCAGCAGGAGCGCCATGGCCATCTCGAGGATCTGCTGCTGGCCGCCCGACAGGGTGCCGGCCGCAGACCCGCGCTTGGCGGCGAGGACGGGAAAGCGGCTGAAGAGCGCGGCGATGTCCGCCCTCACTCCGGTATCTCGACGCAGATAGGCGCCCATTTCGAGGTTCTCCTCCACGGTCATCGCCGGGAAATTGCAGCGCCCTTGGGGGACGTACCCCATGCCTTGCTGCAAGACCTGCATCGAGGGCTGACCGCCGATGTCAGCCCCGGCGAATCTGATCCGGCCCGCGCGGGGAAGCAGCATGCCGAAGACCGTGCGCAACAGGGTCGACTTGCCGGCCCCGTTGGCGCCGATGATCGAGACGATATCGCCCGTGAGGACGGACAGTGACACGCCACGCAGCACGTCGACCTCGTCGTAGCCGGCCACGACCTCCTCCAGCACGAGCAAGGGGCCCTCACCGGCCAAAATAGGCCTCGATGACGCGTGGGTCGCGGCGGATGACCTCCGGCGGCCCCTCGGCGATCTTCTGGCCGTGATCGAGCACGACGATGCGGCGCGAGATGTCCATGACCACGTCCATGTTGTGCTCCACGAGCAGCACCGTCTTGCCCTGACGGTGCAGCGCCAGGATGTGGTCCTTCATCTGGTTGATCATGGTGGGATTCACGGCCGCGGCGGGCTCGTCGAGCAGGAGCAGCTCGGGATCGGGCATCAGCGCCGCCGCAAAGGCCAGGAGCTTGCGCTGCCCGTAGGAGAGACTGGCGGCGGGCGCCGCCGCGCGCGCGCTCAGCCCCACCAGGTCGAGCAGCATGCGGGCGCGCTCGACAGCCTGCCCCTCCAGCCTGCGCAGGCGCGGAGTCCTGAGGAGGCGGGCTACCAGCCGCTCTTCCTGGTGCTGCTGCAGGAAGACCAGAAGGTTCTCCAGCGCGGTGAGGCGGCCGAAGACGCTCACCTGCTGAAACGTGCGGCTCAGGCCCAGGCGGGCCATCCGGTGCGGCGCCGCCCGCGTGACGTCACGGGTCCGGAAGAGCACGCGACCACCATCGGGAGCGAGATAGCCGGTCACGCAGTTGAAGAGCGTCGTCTTCCCCGACCCATTGGGCCCGATCAGGCTCACCAGCTCGCCGGGCTCGATGCTGAAATCCACCCCGTCCAGAGCGGTGACGCCCAGGAACCGCTTGACCAGCCCGCGCACCTCGAGGAGCGGCATCAGCGGCCGCTCCGGGCCCCGGCCGGGCGCGGCAGCAACGCTTCGATGCCCCCGGGGGAGCGGATCACGATGACGAGCAGCAACCCTCCGTAGATCACCAGCCGCCACGTGGGGGCCAGGCGCAGGATCTCGGGGAGCGCCGTGAAGAGCGCGGCGCCCACGAGCACGCCGCGCAGACTGCCGACGCCGCCCAGGAAGACGATCACGAGCAGGTTCACGGTGAGCGCGACCGTCATTTCCTCCGGGCAGATGACCGACAGATAGTGGGCATACAGGGCCCCCACGCCGCCCGCGAGCGCCCCCGCCACCGTAAAGGCGAGCATCCGGTACTTGAGCGGATCGATGCCGGCCGCGGCCGCCAGCGGCTCGTTGTCTCGCACAGCGTGAAAGGCGCGACCCAGCCGGAACGTAGTAAGGCCGCGGTAAAGGGCCATGACCGCCGCGAGTGCGCCGAGGGCAAGCCAGTAGTATGCGGGAAGAGTGGAAATGGTGAGCGTCGGCCCGCCCGGCAGGCCGAGGGTCGGCTTGGGAATGCCGGTAATGCACAGCGGGCCCCGGGTGACCTCCACCCAGTTGGTGGCGATGATCCAGGCGACGAGCGCGAAGCCGAGCGTGCCCACGGCAAAGGAATGCTCGACGAGACGAAAGAGCGGCACTCCAACCAGAGCCGCCACCGTCCCGGCCAGGATGACGGCGGCCAGCAGGTCGGCGACAAAGGGCCAACCGGCGCGCGTGGAGAGGATACCCGCCGTGTAGGCGCCGACCCCGAAGAAGGCCGGGTGAGCGAGCGAGAGACTTCCCACGTGACCGACCACGAGGTCATAGGACAGCGCGAGAGCGGCGAACAGAATAGTGAAGATGAGCACGTGCACGATGTAGCGCTGCTGCCCGGGCGCCACGGCGGCCACCAGCCATGGCGTCACCACGGCCACGCCGCCCAGCCCGACCCCGGTCCAGCGTCCCACTCAGATGCCCTTTGGGGGCTGGATCTCACGAGAGGACAGCCCTGCCTCATGAGTCCTCATCGTTGTCATCTTGATGCCTACTTGATAGCATATTGACATGCGTACAACCGTGACTCTTGACGATGACGTGGCCGTCAAGCTCAGGGCCGAGGCCCGCCGCACAGGCAAGCCGTTCAAGACCGTCCTGAACGAGTGCCTGCGCATCGCGCTTTCGGCAAGCCGCGGGCGGGGCCGCCCGACTGCCTCCTTTCGGATCGAGCCGCGCGACCTCGGCAATCTGAGGCCAGGTCTCTCCCTGGACAACATCGCCGAACTCATCGATCTCGTCGAAGGCCCCGAGTCGCGGTGACCGTCGTCGACGCCAACGTGCTGCTCTACGCGTACCACCCGCGTGCGGCACAGCACCAGCGTTGTCGCGCGTGGATGGAGGCGGAGTTCTCCAGCGGCGCGGCGGTTCGCATCCCGTGGTCGAGCATCGTCGCCTTCATTCGCATCGGCACGAGTCCGCGGGTTTTCGAGCGTCCGCTCACCACGACCGAGGCCGAAGGCGCCGTTTCGTCCTGGTTCGCGTTGCCGTCCGTCGCGCCCATCGATCCTGGTGAGCACTACTGGAATGTTCTGAGAGATCTGCTTCATCGAGCGCAGGTGACGGGCGCCCTGGTCGGCGATGCCGCCCTCGCAGCGCTGGCCATTGAGTCCGGCGCCGTGCTCTGCACGACGGATCGCGACTTCGCGCGCTTCCCCGGATTGCGCACGGTGAATCCCCTCGAGAATTGACTGTCTTAACGCTTGACCAGTCCGCGTACCCCAGATCCAATGCCGCATCTCAAATCCCCAGCCGGCGCCCGAACAGGCCCTGAGGCCGCCAGAGCAGCACGGCGATCATGATGAGGAATGCGATGGCGTCCTTGTACGCGTAAGAGACGTAGCTTCCAGCCAGCGCCTCGCTCACCCCGATCAGGAAGCTGGCCGCGATGGCCCCGTTCACGTAGCCGAGGCCTCCGGCCACTACGGCCGCGAAGGCCTTGAGGGTCAGCCCGGCCCCCATGTCGGGAAAGATGTTGAAGAGCGGCGACACGAGCACCGCGGCCGCGGCTGCCAGCGCCGCCGACAGTCCGAACGTCAGCAGGGCGATCTGTTGCACGTCCACCCCGACCACCGCGCACGCCTCGCGATTCTGCGACATCGCGCGCATGGCCTTTCCCGTGCGGGTGCGGGTCACGAACCGGTGCAGGCCCCAGAAGATGACCAGGCTGGCCCCGAGCACGAGCAGCCGCTGCCCGGCCAGGCGCAGACCGCCCACGTCCAGAATGTGGGCGGACAGGGTGGTGGGGACTTCCTTGGGCTGGGTGCCGAAGACGATGATGGCCAGGTTCGTGAGCACGATGGACGTGGCCAGGGTCGCGATGAGCTGCACGTGCCAGGACCGCGGCAGAATGGCGCGAATGACCGTGTGTTCGTAGGCCACCCCAAATCCGACCATGAACGCCGGCGCCAGGAGCCCGGCCACCGCGTAGGGAAGTTCCAGCTCGCGGTAGCCGTACCAGAACGCATAGGCGCCCAGCATGAAGAATTCGCCGTGAGCGAAGTTGATGAGCCGGGCCACCCCCAGCATGAGGGCCAGCCCCGCCGCCACCATCGCATACATCGACCCCAAAGTGAGCCCATGGACAAGCTGCTCGACCAAGTCAAGCACGATCAGCCCACGGGCCGCCCCGACACCACTCTTGCCCTCACCAACCTCAAAGCCCCGAAAAGAACACGAGGCCGCGCGGAAAAATGACCATTTCGAGCGCCGGCTTGGCCGGCGCAATTCGAAGCCGTTGTCACAGACTCAGAGCGGTGGGGGGCTAGGGGGGAGCGGCGCTCGCTCCCCCCATTCTTAGTCAATTCACCAAGGCGGGGCTGGTGGGAAGCTTCTCGATGATGCGCAGCTTGCCGTCCTGCATCTCGATGAGGATCATGTTGATCCACGCCTGGTGGTTGGCGTCGAACTTGATAGGCCCGAGCGGGGAATCCTTGACGTCGACCTCGGTGAGGGCGGCGCGGATGGTCGCCCGGTCGACCTTGCCTGCTTTCTTCTGCGCGATCTCGATGGCGGGCACCACCGCCCACTTGAGGGCGATAGCGGCCAGACTGCCATGGATGCGCGGCGGGATGTTATGTCGCTCCTGCCACTTCCGATCCCACTCTGGATCAAGGCCCACCACCCAGTAGCCGGCCTCCACGATGCCATCGCCAATCCGCGGATTATCACGCACCTGGTGCAGGAATTCCGCCGAGGCCAGACTTCCGCGCGAGTAGATCTTCTGGGTGAGGCCGAGCTCGCGGAACTGACGCATGAACGGGGCGCCGTCGCTGGCCAGGATCACGCCGAGGATCGTCTCCGGCCCCGCCCGCTTCAGCCGGGTCAGCACCGGCCGGTAGTCGGGCTGGCCGGGGTCGAAGAACTCGGTGGAGGTCAGCGCGATGCCGGCCTTCTTGAAGGCCGCGTCGTAGGCGTTGGCGGCACCCCGCCCGAAGTCGTTGTTCATGGCCAGGATGGACGACGTCTTCACGCCGTGGCGCGCCATGTAGCGGGCGAAGGTATGGGCCATGATCTCGTCGTCCAGGGCCACCCGAAACGTCCACTCGTTGCCGCCCTTCCCCGACAGCGCGCGGATCTGCGGGTGCGAGCACGACTCGATCACCATGGGCACCCCGATCTCCTTGACCACCGGCATCGCCCCCAGGCAGGCTCCGCTATGCGTCTGGCCGATGATGACGTCGACCTTGTCCACGTCGGCCAGCTTGCGCACCGCGCTCACCGCTTCGCCCGGGGTGGCCTTGTTGTCGGCGAAGTAGGCCTCCAGCTTGCGGCCGGCGACGCCACCCTTGGCGTTGATCTCCTCGACGGCGAGAGTCCCTCCCCAGCGAACACCCTCCCCCGTGATGGCGGCGGGCCCACTCATGGCGGAGGCAAAGCCGACCCGGATGGGCGGGGCCTGAGCGCGCCCGGTGAGGGGCAGCACCGCGAGCAAGGCGGCGAGCAGGGCAAGCGCAACACGCATGGGATCCTCCTTGGACCGACGGATCAGGTGAAGTGAGGGATGACCTCGCGCCCGAAGAGGTCGATGGCCTCCTGCATCTCGGGCACGGAATTGGCGACGAAGAGGATGCCGGAGCACGTGGTCACGCCGGCCTGCTGATAGAGACGGATCCGCTCGCAGATCTCGGCAGGGCTGCCGATGAGGTTCCGCTGCTCGAACCCGCCCGTTTGCTGGTCCCGCAGGGTTGAGCGCTTGAGGGACTCCAGATGCTTGTAGAGCTGCGAGGCGTGGAAACGCCGCACGGCTTCCTCGTGCGTCCGGCCGATGGAGCAGGCGAACTGTGGCGCGATGTCGATGGCCCCGGCGTCGCGGCCCGCCTTGACGGCTGCCAGCTGGACGTCTTCCACTCCGCGGCGGATCTCGTCGGGGGAAAGCACGGCCGGCATCCAGCCCTCACCGTAGGCGCCCGCCCGCCGGCGCACCTCGGCGTGGTTACCGCCGGCGTACATCGGCAGCGGCGCCTGCCGGGGCTTGGGGAAGCACTCGACCTCCTCGAAGCGCACGTGCTGTCCCCGGAAGGTGGCCTTGCGCTCGGTGAAGAGCAGGCGGAGAGCCCGCATACCTTCGTCGACGATGTCGCCGCGGCGAGCCCCTTTGGCGTCAGGCACGAGCGCCTCGTACTCTTCGCGATAGGCCCCCGTGCCCACGCCAAGGATCAGGCGGCCCCCGGACAGCTGATCGAGGGTGGCGGCCTGCTTGGCCAGCACCGGCATAGTGCGCATGGGGAGCACGATGATCCCGGTGGCCAACCGGATGCGCGTCGTGCGGGCCGCCACGTACGTGAAGGTAATGAGGGGCTCGTAGAAGTTCGGGGGCACCGGCCATTCGCGCTGGACGTAGCGCTGGGTGGTCATGTGGTCATTGCCCCATACGGAGTCGAAGCCTACCCGCTCCGCGAGCAGCGCCGTCGGCAGGATGTCTTCGGGAGCGGCGAAGGGCACCGGGTACATCATGCCCTCGATGCAGGTTGGGATGTGCACGCCGAATCGGAGCGGCATGGGAGATCGTATAATTCGTTATAACAATTATGTCAATGAGGACCGGGCGCCGGACGGCGGGCGGCCCCCGCCGACGCGAGGTTCCCCTGTACCGGAACCTGGCGCGGGTGCTCCTGGGCGATATCGCCAAGGGCCGCCTGCGGCCGGGCGACCGGCTGCCCACCGAGGACGAGCTCGGCCGCGCCTTCCAGGTCAGCCGGATCACGGTGCGGCAGGCCTTCGACATCCTACGCGGACGGGGGCTCGTGGAGCGCATCGCCGGCCGCGGGTCCTTCGTGACGAGCCCGCCCGGGGTGTACGTGATGACCGTCAACTCCATCGAAGACGTGCTCCAGGCGGGCGCCGACAGTGATCTCACCGTGCTCGCGTGGACCGCGGTGCGGCCAGGACCGACGGTGGAGCGCCGCTTGCGTCTGGCGGGCCAGCGGGCCTACGTGCTGCGCAGCGTGCGGCGTCGTGATGGTGCCCCGCTCTGCTACTCGGAAACCTACACCCCACTCGACATCGGACGCCGACTCGATCCCGACGACGTGCGTCGGCGGACGGTGCTGGAGACCATTGAAACGAAGCTCGGCCTTCAGGTCGGTACCGCCGTCGAGGAAATCTCGGCGGGCGTGGCAGACCGCACGTTGGGGGCCCGCCTCCAGATCGCGCGGGGGTCGCCGCTCGTCATCGTCGAGATGACCTTCGTCGACGTGAGCGATCGGCCCATCGAGTATTTTCGGACGGCGTATCGAGCGGACCGCTTCAAGCGGCAGAGCCAGCTCGAACGGATCCGGCCCCCCGCCTTCGTCCGAGGCCCCGGATAGTGTATGGCCTGCCTTGCGCCGCCTGGCCGAGGACGTGCTGCCGGCCTTCTCCGGATCACCGGCGCTTTCCATGGTGGGGGCGGGGGACCGCTGACGGCCGGGGCAGCCGCCCCGGCGCGACCGGTTACTCGGGGGACGGGCCTCGCAGCTCGCGCAGCCGCCGGTTCAGGGCCGTCATGCGATCGTTCATCTTCTCCGAGAGGCGGGACGCCCGCGTCGGTCGCTTGGCGACCGGCCGTTGCCCGACGGCCGTGCGGTTCGTGTGACAGTAAATGCAACCGTGCCTCAAGCCGTGCTTACACTCGCTCATCGATGTCACGTCTCCTTGCTCCCAGCATACCCGACCCGAGAGCTTGACAGGCAGTGGCGCAGGGACCGATGATCCTGGCATGAGTGCGACACTTGAACGGGCGGAAGCGGCCGAGCATGCACTGAGTCAGGAACTGGACCGGCTGGTCATCATGAAGTCGGTCATCTACACGTCGGGCGAGCGTGATCCGAGAGTGCCCATGCCGCGGCCGCCCGACCAGGGCAAGCGTTATCTCATGCGGGACGACCCTCGCCTGCCCCGCATGCCCGAACGGCCGACCTTGTTCGACTTCTTCACGTATCGCTTCGGCCCTGCCAATCACCTCTTGCAGAGCGCTCGGCTCGCCCAGAAGAACGGCCTGAGCGAGAAGATCGTCCTCGCCTGCCTCCTGCACGACATCGCCATCGCCGGATTCATCCGGGGCGACCACGGGTACTGGGCCGCCCAGATGGTCGAGCCCTACGTCGACGAAGAGGTGAGCTGGGCCATACGCTATCATCAGGCGCTGCGGTTCTTCCCGGATGACTCGGTCGGTTATCAGTATCCCGACTTGTACGCGAAGCTGTTCGGTCCTGACTATCAGCCCGAGCCTTATATCCATGAGGCCTACCGGCACGCGCGCCAGCACAAGTGGTACATGACGGCGCGCCTGCTCACCGTCAACGACCTCTACGCCTTTGATCCCGACGTGCAGGTCGAGCTGGAGGAGTTTACCGACGTCGTCGGCCGGAACTTCAAGCAGCCCGCAGAAGGGCTCGGGCTCGACGCCAGCCCCTCGGCCCACATGTGGCGTACCATCATGTGGCCGACGAGGTATCTGTAGCGTTCCGCCCTAGGCGGCCTCCGGTAAGCGCCACGGTAGCGCGAGGGCGAGGTAGCGCCCGTCCTCCGTGTAGACGAGGCGCGAGGTACGCAGACCATCCAGGAACTCGCGCACCTCGTCCACGCTGATGCCCTTCACCTCGCGTGAGCGCGAGAGCACGAAGGCTTAGTCGGTGATCGATCGGTAGATCTCGACCTCGGCCGGGCCCTCGATGAGCCCTTCCTTTTCACGTCGCTCGCGGTAGGCGGCCAGATGGGGCGCCTTGCGGTGAGCGTCGAAGGCGGCATCGTCCTTATATTGTTCGTAGAAGACAAAAAGATCAGGGTCTTTGGTCGACCGATGCGGGCGGTACACCAGACAACCCGGCTCCGCCTTGCGGACTGCCGCCACCTGCTCCTTGAGCAGGGCGGCCAGGGCGTCCCCCTTACCCTTCGCCGCCCGGATCTTCGCAACCACCGTCAGCACGTCAGCCATGGCTTTCGCTCTCCTTGTTCGCCTTGTCTCGCTTCTGGAACAGCCGGGTCGGCAGGCGACCTCCCTCAGGTGCCGTCGGGAGGAGCTGCGACCACGTCTTCGTATCTGTGACGCTTGGTGATCAGACGGGCATGCTGGAAGACGTCGAGCGCTACCTCGAAGGCCTGACGCGTGATCTCCACGTGCGGCGTCCAGCAGCCGAGCTTCTGGTAGTAGGCGAGGGTCGCCGTGAGCACGGCAGAGTCGACCTCGGGAAAGAACGACGCCTCCGCCGACGCGATGGTGGCCGCTGGCGTATTGACGATCCAGGCGCGCGCCTTGCGATAGGCCCGCATGAAGCTCTTGGCCATGTCCGTGCGCAGCCACTCGCGGGTCGCAGCCAGGCTCGAAAAGGCACAGGGTCCGATGGCCTCACCGACGGAGGCCACCACATGGCCGACGCCGTCGTGCTCGAGCTGCTGGGGGGCCGGCCCTTGCTGGTGAATGTAGTCCCCGTCACCCTTTCGGAAGGCTTGATCCATCTGGTCACTGGGCACGTTGACGGCCTGAATGGCCGCGTAGTCCAGGCCCCGCCGATGGCACGCGTACTTGAACATGGCGAGCGGTTGCCCGCCGTGGTCGACGAGGACCCGCTTGCCGCGCAGCCTGTCCCAGGTGAACGCCGGATCAGCGGCGCGGGCGGTGAGAAAGAACCCGTCCTTCTCGTTGATCTGGGCGAAGTGCACAGCCGGCGGCCGTTGACCCTTCTCGAGGGGGCCGAATGCCTGAGACGGTGCCGACTGACAGACGTGCACCGTCCCCTTCACCAGCCCCTCGATGGCCGAGGTACCGGCCGGTGCGATCGAGTGCACCGGCTCGAGCCCTTCCTCTTTGAGGAAGCCGCCGGCAATGGTCGCGATCAGCGGCGAATAGAACGCCGAAAACCGCGTGAACTGGAGGCTGATCGGGTCACTCACTGACACCTCCCCGTTTGGTCTGCCCGGGGAGCATCGCGCTCCGCGCCCGCTGAGTCAAGCCTCTCACGAGCCGCTCGACGACGTGACTCATGCGACCGCCCATTCCGCGGAGAGGAGCGCGGCCTGTTCCAGCACTGTCTGCGTCGCCTTCTCCTGCTTGTCGGGCGGGTATCCGTACTTGCGCAGGATGCGCTTGACGAGCACACGGAGCTGGGCGCGCACGTTCTCGCGCAGAGTCCAGTCGATGGTGACGTTGCCACGGACGGTGGCCACCAGCTCGCGCGCGATGGTCCGGAGCGTCTCGTCGCCGAGCACCTTGACCGCGCTGTCGTTCGTCTCGAGCGCATCGTAGAACGCCAGCTCCTCATCGCTGAGGTTCAGCTTCTCGCCCCGCGCGTTGGCCTCGCGCATGTCGCGGGCCAGGGCAATCAGTTCCTCGATCACTTGAGCCGCCTCGATCGCGCGGTTCTGGTACCGCCGGATCGCCTGCTCGAGCATCTCGACGAAGGAGCGTGCCTGGACGACGTTCTTCCGCCGGCGGATGCCGATCTCCCCTCTGAGCAGCTTCTGCAGCAGCTCGACCGCGAGGTTCCGCTGGGGCATCCCCCGCACCTCGGCCAGAAACTCCTCCGAGAGGATCGAGATGTCGGGCTTGGCGAGACCGGCCGCGGCGAAGATGTCCACAACGCCTTCGGGCGCCACGGCGCGCGAGATGATCTGCCGGACCGCGTGATCGAGCTCCTCTTCCGGCCGCGCCTCGCCGGGCGCGCGCTTGGCGAGGACCGCTTGGACGGCCTGGAAGAAGGCCACGTCATCCCGGATGCGCAGCGCCTGCTCGTGCGGTACGGCCAGCGCAAAGGCGTGCGACAGCTCCCGCACGGCGCGCACGCAGCGCTCCTTGCCATTGTCCTGGCGGAGGATGTGCTCCTGGGCGGCGGGCAGGAGCCCGAGCCGCTCCTGCGGCATCCCGGTCGTCCACTTCGAGCGGTCGAATCCATGGAAGAGGCCGTAGCAGATCTCATACTTCTCCAGCATGAGGGCGACCGCTTCGTCCTGGTCGAGCGCCGTGCGGCCGGTGCCGCCGCTCTCGGTATAGGTGGCGAGGGCAGCCCTTAGCTCGTGGGCCAGCCCCAGGTAGTCGACGACCAGCCCGCCCGGCTTGTCCCGGAAGACGCGGTTCACCCGGGCGATGGCTTGCATCAACCCGTGCCCGCGCATCGGCTTGTCCACATACATCGTGTGCAGGCTCGGCGCGTCGAAGCCGGTGAGCCACATGTCGCGCACGAGCACGATCCGGAGCGGATCGGCGGGGTCCCGGAAGCGATTGGCCAGCGCCTCGCGCCGCGGCTTGGTACGGATGTGCCGCTGCCAGTCCGCCAGGTCGGAGGCCGAGCCCGTCATCACGACCTTGATCGCCCCGCGGGCGTCATCCTCGTGGTGCCACGCGGGCCGCAGGCGTACCAGCTCGCGGTAGAGCTCCACGCAGATGCGCCGGCTCATGCACACCACCATGGCCTTGCCGTCCAGGGCTTCGAGCCGCTTCTCGAAGTGCTCGACCATGTCCTGGGCGACGAGCCGAAGGCGCTTCTCGGCGCCGACCACGGCCTCGAGTTGCGCCCACTTGGTCTTGAGTCTCTCCTTTCGCTCGATCTCCTCGCCCTCGGTGGCCTCCTCGAAGTTGGGGTCGATCTTCGGGCGCTCGGACTCCTGGAGCGCGAGCTTGGCGAGCCGGCTCTCGTAGTAGATCGGCACCGTGGCGCCGTCCTGCACGGCACGCTGGATGTCGTAGACGCTGATGTAGTCGCCGAACACCGCGCGGGTGTTGGCATCAGCCAGCTCGATGGGCGTGCCGGTGAAGCCGATGAACGAGGCGTGCGGCAGCGCATCCCGCATGTGGCGCGCGAAGCCGTCGATGAAGTCGTACTGGCTCCTGTGCGCCTCGTCGGCGATGACCACGATGTTGCGCCGCTCGGAGAGCGTTGGATGACGGTCGCCTGCCTCCTCGGGGAAGAACTTGTGGATGGTCGTGAACACCACGCCGCCCGCCGCCACGGAAAGCAGCTCGCGCAGGTGGGCGCGGCTCTGGGCCTGCACGGGAGGCTGGCGCAGCAGGTCCTGGCAGCGCGAGAAGGTGCCGAAGAGCTGGTCGTCCAGGTCATTGCGGTCGGTGAGCACGACCAGGGTCGGGTTCTTCATCGTCGGCTCACGGATGATGCGGCCCGCGTAGAAGGCCATGGTGAGGCTCTTGCCCGAGCCCTGCGTGTGCCAGACGACGCCCACGCGCCGGTCACCGGGCTGGCCTCCCGGCTTGCGCCCCGCCTCGTAGCGTCCCTGGCTCTCGGCAACCCGGTCGGCCGCGCGGCGCAGCTCCGCCGCGCGCAGCGTCTCGCCGACCGCCACCTGCACGGCGTGGAACTGGTGGTAGCCGGCCATCTTCTTGACGATGCGCCCGCCGCCGTCATCCTCGTACACGATGAAGTCGCGCAGCAGGTCGAGGAAACGCCGCGGGGCGCACAGCCCCTCGATTGCCACCTGCAGCTCCGGCAGGTGCGCGTCGGCCAACATCTCCCCCGTGATCGTCCGCCAAGGCTTGAACCACTCGCGCCCGGCGGCGAGCGCGCCCACGCGCGCCTCCACCCCATCGGAGATGGCGAGCAGCGCGTTGGCCGCCAAGAGCGCGGGCACCTCAGCCTGATAGGTCTGGAGCTGCTGGAACGCGCTCCAGATGGTGGCGTTCTCGGCCGCCGCGTTCTTGAGCTCCAGGACCGCCAGCGGCAGGCCGTTGACGAACAGCACCACGTCCGGCCGCCGCGCGTGCTTGTTCTCGACCACGCTGAACTGGTTCACCGCCAGCCAGTCGTTCTCCACCGTGTCGTCAAAGTCGATCACCCGCGCCTGCGCTCCGCGGATGTTGCCCTCGGCGTCGCGATACTCGACGGTGACGCCATCCACCAGCAGGCGGTGCAGTGCACGGTTGCGCTGGATCAGATCCGCACCTTCGGGCCGCGTAAGCTTGCGGAAGGCGTCCTCGAGCGCCTCGGCGGGAAGCTGCGGGTTGAGGCGTGCCAGCGCGTCGCGCAGCCGTCGCGCCAAGACAACCTGCCCGTAGTCGTGACGCTCGGCTGCCGGTTCGCCGGGGGCGATCTCTGTGCCGCCTCTGATCTGCCAGCCGACGCTTTCGAGCCACGCCAGCGCGGCCTGCTCGACTACCGATTCCGTTACCCCGCGCTCGGTCATGACGACTCATCCCCGAGCAGGTTGAGCACGAGCCGGACCATCAGATCCTTCTGCGCTGGCGCGCTCTCGGCGATCAGGAGCGCCAGCGCCACCATGGCGTTGTCGGCGAGACGCGGCGCGCCGCCTGGGCGTCGCAGCAATCCGTTGCGCCGCAGGTATTCGAGGAACACCAGCGCGCCGATGCGCTTGTTGCCGTCGGCAAACGGATGGTCCTTGATGATGAAGTAGAGCAGGTGGGCAGCGCGCACCTGCGCGCTCGGGTAGAGCGGTTCGCCGCCGAACGTCTGTCCGATGTTCCCCAGGATGCCGGCCAGCCCGTCGCCGCGCTCCTGGCCGAAGAGAGCTCCCGCCTCCCCTCGCCGAGCAAGGTCGTCGCGCAGCGTCGCGATGGTGGCGCGGGCTTCGTCGACAGTTGGACCCGCCGACGGCAGCACAGGTCTGGACGGCGCCGTCGCCAGCCGGTTCTCGTCGTACTCGAGCAGCCAGCGCCAGGTACGCGTGTAGTCCCGCACCACCTCGAGTACGCCCTGCCCTTCGTCCGTGACCAGCGCGTGTGCGGTGAGCGTTCGGGCGAGCAGGTCGACCGCCTGCTCGAGCTCAGTCAGACCCCGCTCCCGCAGCCGGCGCTCGTTCAGCGTGTAGCCGCGCAGCAGGTGCTCGCGCAGGGTGTGGGTGGCCCAGATGCGGAACTGGGTGCCACGCTTGGAGTTGACCCGATAGCCGACCGAGAGGATGGCGTCGAGGTTGAAGTACTCGACCTGATAGGTCTTTCCGTCGGCCGCAGTTGTTGCATTTTTTGCAACAACTGCCGTCCGCTCCAGTTCCCCGGAGTCGAAGACGTTGCGTAAGTGCCTGGAAATAACGGACTTGTCTCGCGTGAACAGTTCCGCCATCTGGGTCAGTGAGAGCCAGACCGACTCCCGCTCCAGACGCACTTCGAGGCACACCTGCCCGTCCGAGATCTCGTAGAGCAGGACTTCGCCGCCGAGCGCGCCGGTCATCAGACCGCCGTCCTCCCGATGACCTTCTCCGCGTCCCCCACCCGCAGCTCGCCGGAGATGAGCTTGGGTAGCAGCGTGTCGCGCAGAGCGGCGAGGGTGCGGCTCTCTTCCGAACCTGCGAGAACCCGCATGAACACGGGTCCGATCATCCGCTCGAACGCTCTGAGAGCGGGCTCCGATGGCAAGGTAAAGCGCGCGGCGCCGAAAGTACTAGTCGTGATCGTGTCGAAGACTGAACCGTGCGCCGCGTGCACCAGATCCGCAATTCGGCTTCGAAGCTGGCATTGCAGCGTGAACGGCGTGCTCAACCTGGTAACGAGGGCATAGCAGGTCTGGTTCATCGCCATCTGCCGACCAAGCAATGCCATACGTCCCGTGGTTGCGCCGCGCGCGACGACTGTAGTCGCAAAAGCTGGAATCAGTTGCGTCGCACTCTCCTCGAGTCCCTTCTGGGTGATCTTGCGCTCAGTTGCGACTAGGAAGGTCTCGCTGCACTGAGAGACATCCTTCGCGCTTGCCCACGGGATGCTTCCACCCCAATACTCCGTGCGATCGGTTTTCGGCGTGCCGCCACTCAATAGCTGCGCTTGCGCGAGGATTGGACCGACGGCCCACCCCTCCGGAGTCTCGCCAAGTGCGGTGTCGACGAGGCGGGCGGGGAAGAGGTCGGCGAGGGGCTTGGGCAGGCCGGGGTCGCGGCCTTCGGCCTTGGCGCGGACGGGGTCGAAGGCCTCAAACCACGACTTGAAGAGCGCCCGCGCCATCGCCTCCAGCGTCTCGTTCATCCGCCGGTTCAGCTCGATCTTTTCGTCCAGCGCGCCAAGGATGTGGGCGATGGCGCGTTGTTCGGAGAGCGGAGGTAGGGGGATTTCAAAGGACCCTATGTGCCCCTTGGTGATCGCCCTCCGTGAGCCACCGGCGTTGAACGATTCGATATAGGACTTAACGGAGGGGTGCGTGAGGTAAGACAACACGTAGCCTGGCTCCGCGGCCGAGCGGTTGACGCGGATGATCGAAACGTGCTGGTTTACACAGGCCGGCAGGACTTCGAGCGGCACCGCACACGATCGCGCGAAGGTCACGCCGTCGCCCGTGATGTTGAGGAGCAGGTCCCCAGGCTGAAGCACCACTCCTTGTAAGCGACTTGCCTGTTCATCTGAGATGAACGCTAGTCCCGTTGAGTCAAAGCGACGATCGAAGACGTTCTGGCTCCTGACTAGGGCGTATCCCGCGCGTGTGGGTAGATAGGAGTCTTCTCCACCAGTTGGCGTTGCGCCGGAACCGATCTTCATGGCGATCTCGCCAAGACGAACCACCTTCCAATCGTTGGGGTGCGGAACCGGCGCCCTAACCGCCATACCCAAGCTCCTTCAGGCTGGCGGCGATGGCGGCATCGAGCTTCGCGGCCTCGGCCTGCTGCCCGCGTTGGGCGGTCGGTGTTTCAAGGGGCCGCGGGCACGCATCCCCGCTTGCAGAACTCACGAATTCGCCCGGAAGCTGATCGAGCGGCGACGGGGGGGGCGGGTTCATCGGCTCGCGGATGACGTCGAACGCCCGCCCTCAGCAGCCCTGGGCTGCCGAAGCACGTTGTGGGGCGGGGTACGGGGTAGCGTCAAGCGCTAGCCTTCAGGTCCGCCGGGGGAAGCGACAAGTACTCACGTACCTGTAGCTGCATCCTGTCAACCTCGGTGAGGAATCCGGACGCGGCCAGACGATAGTTCACGGGATTGGTCTCAGTGGTCCGGAGATGGGCAACCTGGGCCTGAAGGCGGCGGATGCGCTCCAGGGTCGTGGTCAGCTCTTGGTCGTTGGCGATCATAGCGCCTCCGGCGCGATTTCGATGATTCCTCTCAGGCTACCATCCCGCGTGATCTGCCACTGCTCGATCGTCGCGCCCTCCCCCTCCAGAGCCGCCAAGCGTCGCAACCAAAACACGCTCGCGCCAAGCCAGGTCTGGGCAGCGGGATGATCGAAGAGGAGCCGCGCCTCGCCAGTGAGCCGCGATGCGTCAAAAGTGTCCTCCATGAGGAGGAAGACATCCAGGTCGGCGGGCTCGGGCTTGACGGTCACGACGATGAAGCGCGCCAGGTGTCCGGAGGCCCCGGCGACCCGGTTGACCCGTGCCAAGCGAAGCGCAACCGCCTGACGCTGTGCTGAGCCCGCCCCGAACCGGGCGAGAACCTCCGACAGGTGAGCTCGGTGCACGCCGATTGGCAATTCGCCGACATCCGTCAGCGGGGGTAACGCCAACCAGAAGTCCTCTATCTACTCCGCCCAACAATACCTTGAACTGGACGTCATACTTCTTGTCGATCCCGGCGAGCTTGCGAGCCGATGAAAGCGTTCGGGGTAGCCCCGCGCAGACTACGCCAATTTGAAATCACAATTTGTGATCTCAAAGTTTGAGAATTCCCCAGGGTCAGCACTGATCTTCTACTCGCCATACCCGAGCTCCTTCAGGTTAGCGAGAATGGCGGAGTCGAGCGTTGCGGCCTCGGCCTGCTGCTCGCGCAGCGTCGCGCTGAGCCGTTTCATCTTCTCCTCGAACGGCTCGCCGTCGTCCTCCTGTACCTCGGCCCCGACGTAGCGGCCGGGCGTCAGCACGTGACCGTGCTTGCGGACCTCTTCCAGCGTCGCGCTCTTGCAGAAGCCGGGCACGTCGGCATACGCGCCTGCCCGCTTCTCGCCGCGCCAGGCGTGGTAGGTGTCGGCGATGCGGGCGATGTCCTCGTCGGTGAGTTCTCGGTGGGTGCGGTCCACCATTCGGCCAAGCTTGCGGGCATCGATGAAGAGCACGTGGCCGCGGCGGTCGCGGAACTTGCCGCTCTTGCGGTCGCGCGCGAGGAACCAGAGGCACGCGGGAATCTGCGTCGAGTAGAAGAGCTGGCCCGGCAGCGCAACCATGCAGTCCACCAGGTCGGCCTCGATCAGGTTCTTTCGGATCTCCCCCTCCCCGGACTGGTTCGACGACATCGAGCCGTTAGCGAGCACGAAGCCGGCCACGCCCGCCGGGGCCAGGTGGTGCACGATGTGCTGCACCCATGCGAAGTTGGCGTTGCCCGCCGGAGGCGCCCCGTACCGCCAGCGCTTGTCGTCGCGCAGGCGCTCGCCGCCCCAGTCGGAGACGTTGAATGGGGGATTGGCGAGGATGAAGTCAGCCTTGAGGTCGGAGTGGCGGTCGTTGTGGAAGGTGTCGCCGTGGGCGATCTGGCCGTCGATGCCGCGGATGGCGAGGTTCATCTTCGCGAGTCGCCAGGTGGTGTAGTTCGACTCCTGGCCGTAGATCGAGATGTCGGCTTTGGCCTTGCCGCCGTTACCGTTACCCTTCGCGTGCGCGCGGATGAACTCCACCGACTGCACGAACATGCCCGAAGAGCCACAACAGGGGTCGTACACCCGGCCGCGGTAGGGCTCGAGCATCTCGACCAGGAGCTTGACCACACAGCGCGGCGTGTAGAACTCGCCGCCCTTCTTGCCCTCGGCGCTCGCGAACTGCGAGAGGAAATACTCGTAGACGCGGCCGAGCACGTCCTTGGCGCGGCTCGCCTCGTCGCCGATCCTGATGTTGCTGATGAGGTCGATGAGCTGGCCGAGGCGCGTCTTGTCGAGCGCGGGGCGGGCGTAATCCTTGGGCAGCACACCCTTGAGCGCCGGGTTGTCGCGCTCGATGCCGGCCATCGCGTCGTCGACGAGTTGACCGATGGTGGCCTGGCGGGCCTCCGCCTTCAGGTGCGCCCAGCGCGCCTCGGGCGGCACCCAGAAGATGCTCAGGGCGCGGTACTCGTCGGGATCCTCGGGGTCCGCGCCCTTGGACTTCTCCGCGAGAAGCTTGGCGTGCTGCTCCTCGAAGGCATCCGAGATGTACTTGAGGAAGATCAGGCCGAGGACGACGTGCTTGTACTCGGCGGCGTCCATGCTTCCGCGCAGCGCATCGGCCATCTGCCAGAGCTGCGCCTCGTAGCCGACCGTGGCACCGCCGTCGTTCTTCCCTGCCCGCCCGGCTCTCTTCGGCTTTGCCATCGCGGCGTCGCTATTCCATCATTCGGCGGCGGCTCAGATGCGTTCGATCCTGACGCGCCGGGCGTGAGAGGCGAGCGCTTCCAGGTCGTCTGGATCCGAGGTGAGCACAGTCCCGTCGGGTTCGGCGATCGCGACGACCAGCGCGTCGACGGCCGAGCCTAGACGAGCATGTCGGAGCAGATAGGCTGCGCGTCTCGCGAGCGGCTCGCCTATCTCCTCCACGATCTCGCATGTCTTGAGGAACTTGTTCTCGGCGGCGTCGCGTCCGGCGTGCCCCTGCAAACACTCCACGAGGACGATCGACGGAACCAAGGGAGGCCACAGGCCCTCGTCGCGGAGGGCCACGATCAGAGCGAGCGCCGGCCGAGAGCGCTCCGCGAGGCTGCTGACCGCACTCGAATCAAGCACCAGCACGGCGCTCAACCAACCTTGCGGGTCGCTCGCCTCGCGATTCGTCCAGCGACCTCGCTTGCTCGGGAGCGTTCGGCGGCAGTGGGCCGCCCTACCTGCGACACCAAATCGGCGACGTAGCGGTCGCTCTCCGCCAGCAGATCCAGCCGGCGCACTTCAGCCCGCACGGCTTTCTGCAAGAGCTCTGACGCGGGCAACCGGCGCTTCTTGATCAGATCGTAGAGGTCGTCCGGCAGGTACACTTGCATGCGCGGCATACGCCTATCTATACACCCGTCGCCTTTCGACGGTCAAGCACCATCTCACGGCGCCATGATACGGTTGCTGTCTCTTTCTCTCTCGGCTTCTCCCCTCGGGTCCGGCGTGTGGGTCGAGAGTCGCCGAACGTCTTGACGTTCACCCGCGAGGCCCGAGCCCACGCGAGGGGCTCGGGTGCAACGCCTGGTTAGCCTCGCCGTCGAGTCGTCGGCTTTACGTCCGAGGGCAACGCCGCGATGACCGATCGAAGGAGGCGATTTACGGCTTCTGGCGATTCAAACACGGATGCCACATCGGGATCGAGAACTACCGTTGTCGTCTGGCTCCCAAATGTCGCGGCAAACCGGTTGGGTCGTGCCTTCGTGTAGTCGAAGCGATACTCGCGTCGCATGTCGTCGCGCGGGGCACGGGACTTAGCCCTTAACGCCTTCCTCGTTGTCTTTGCGCTCATTCTTCGTCGCCTTCCGTGCGCTGATGATTCGTATGATACCCTCTCGCTCAGTGAAAGAGACGAGCAGGAGGCGCTCTCTGGCCGAATGACCGATGATGATCTCGCGTTGCTCGTGAATCGAGTGATGCTCGTCATCAAAGATACGCGCCAGGGGACTGGAGAAGACGGTGATCGCCTCTTGGAAAGAGACGCCGTGCTTCTTGAGGTTCGACGCCGCCTTCCTTGGGTTCCAGTGAAAGCCCGCCGCCATCTCTCCAGGCGCAGGGTAGCATGCTAGGGTTCAAGCCTCATCGTCGTTTTGGCGCATCGAGGCTGACTCCTATTGGACTGCGCGGGGTCATCTGCCTCGGGATGCCGGCATCCAACAGTGGATGCCGGCATCTTTATCTGGATGACGCCACCCAAAGAATCCCGGCTACCCAGTACCCTGCATGCTGGATCGAACGCGTCTTCAACGTCCCCCAGGCCCGGTGCTACAAGGCCGCCCTCTCGATTGTCTACGTTCTCAGCAGACCCCGGCGCGCCAGGTTCGCCATCAGAGCGCCGGCCCCGAAGGTCCACGACTCCGCCTGATCGCAGAACACCACCTCGTTGACAAGCGCCCCCAGCTCGGGAGCGGAGATCCTGACCACGTCTCCCACCTTGTGGGTGAATCCGCTGCCGGGGGCGCCGCGATCGGCCACGGGCGCGAACATGGTCCCGATGAACAGGACGAGCCCATCGGGATAGCGGTGGAAGGGACCGATGGCCTGGCCGGCCAGGTCGACGAGATCTCGGCTGATCTCGCCCACGTGCGTGGTGTGGCTCACCCGGAACCCATCGGGCCCCTCCACCACGGTCTCGAAGCTGAGGCGGCGCACGACATCGAGCGTGAAGGTCTCGTCCAGCAGCCGAAAGAACGGGCCCATCGCGCACGAGGCGTTGTTGTCCTTGGCGCGGGCCAGCAGCAACGCGCTGCGCCCCTCGACATCGCGAAGATTCACGTCATTGCCGAGGGTAACGGCCACGATAGCGCCTGTGCTGTTGATGGCCAGGACCAACTCCGGCTCGGGGTTGCTCCAGACCGAGGCCGGGTGGATGCCGACGCGCGCACCCAGGCCCACCGCCGCCATGGGCGGGCACTTCGTGAACAGCTCCGCGTCCGGGCCGATGCCAACCTCGAGATACTGCGACCACATGCCGCGGGCCACCAGCACGTCCTTCACTCGGGCCGCCTCTGGAGAGCCCGGCCGGAGGCCACGCAAATCAGGTCCGATAATCGCCTCGATCTCACGGCGGACCCCGTCGGCCAAGGCGGGATTCCCGCGCGCACGTTCTTCGATGACTCGCTCGAGCAGGCTCGCGATGAACGTCACCCCGCTCGCCTTGACCGCCTGCAGGTCACAGGGGGCCAGCAACCACGGCCTCGAGGGATCGCGATGTCCCTCGACGCTGTTACCGACAAGATCCGCCAGGGATCCGAGGGAGGGAGCCTTCTCGATTGCCTGCCGGATCTCAGCCGGCTTGGCGACATTCAGGAGATGGCTGACCGTCGGATACACACGAGTCAGATCCACCGCCTCCTGATGGCGCACGCCGATCACAGATGGTCCCCCGTCCCGCGCCATCCAGGCACGCCCGATCAGCAGGGCCTCACTTGCGTTTCGGGGAACGCACACGTCGGCCGATAGCTTCTCCAGCATGTTCGTCTCCTTGCCCAGGGCTCGTCTGCTCAAGGGTCGTCACACCGAACGCGCGACGTGCGGCCCAGCAGGAAGCGATGATAGCGCAGCCGAGTGAGGTGGCTCGGCCGCCGTCCGCTTCTCGGCGGCCGCGCGGACCAGCGCCGGGCCGCCGCCAGAATGCCAGGCCTGATACACTACCGTCCGCTCACGCGGCCCATGCCGAGGCGGCTCGCCCAGGTCTGGCTCCCAGGAGAGGTGATGCGACAGCGCGTCGTAGCAGTTGACTTGTGGAACCGTGCGGGCGCCCCGCAGCGTACAGGGCGGGGCTGAGGCGCGCCATGGCCGAACGCCTGCTCGGAGCCCGCGTACGCCGCCGCGAGGACGCGCGGCTGGTCAGAGGCCACGGCCGCTACGTGGCGGACATTGCCCTGACCGGAATGCTCCACATCGCGGTCCACCGGAGCCCTCACGCCCACGCTCGGATCGTCAGCATCGACGCCGCTGAAGCCCGGCGACGGCCCGGCGTCGTCCACGTTTTCCTGCCGACGGACGTGGCCGCCCTGGGACGGTTGCCCTTGCTCGTCCCGCACCCGAGCTTGATCGCTCCCGCCTGCCCTGAGATCCTGCCACAAGAGATCGTCTCCTACGCCGGGCAGCCGGTGGCGCTCGTGGTTGCCGAAAGCGCCGGCCAGGCCGTTGACGCGCTCGAGGCCGTCCGCGTCGACTACGAGCCGCTGCCCCCCGTCGCCTCGCTCGACGAGGCACTGGCGGCGAGCGGTCCCCGCGTTCATTCGACGGGCAACATCGCCGCGCGTTTCACCCAGCGCGTGGGCGACCCGGCGGGAGCTCTGGCCGGGGCCGAGGTTGTCCTGCGTGAGCGCTTCCATCTTCACCGCGGCGCCGGCATGGCTATGGAGACACGGGCCACCGTGGCCCGCTGGGATGCCGATCTCGGACAGGTCACCGTGTGGTCGACCACACAAGCGCCCCAGATCTTGCGCCGGCTCCTCGCTCGGTACCTCGGGCTTCCCGAGCACGCGGTACGCGTGGTCACCCAGGATATCGGTGGCGGCTTCGGCCCCAAGGCCATCGTCTACTCGGAGGACATTCTGGTGCCGCTGCTCGCCAGGTCACTCGGGCGCCCCGTACGGTTCATCGAGACACGGCGCGAGCATCTGCTCGCGGTTACCCAGGAGCGCGACCAGTGGCACGACGTCGAGCTGGGCCTCACGCGCGAGGGGCGGATCGTGGCCCTCCGCGATGTGTTCACGCACGACTGCGGGGCGTTTGTCTCCTGGGGCGTCATCGTTCCCCTCATCACCTCGGTCAGCGTGCCTGGCCCGTATCGCGTTCCGAACTACGAGGTCACGTTGACCGCCGTCTACACCAATCGGGTGCCGGTCACACCGGTGCGGGGTGCGGGACGGCCTCAGGCCGTATTCGTGATGGAGCGGATGCTCGATCTCGCCGCCGAGCGCCTCGGGCTCGACCGGGTGGATATCCGCGCGCGCAACCTGATCCAGCCGGACGAGTTTCCCTACGATGTCGGCCTCATCTCGCGCGACAACAGTCCCCGCCGCTACGACAGCGGCAACTATCCCGAGTGTCTTCGGCGAGCCGCCGAGAGCATCGGCTGGGCCGGCTTTGCCGCCGAGCGCGAGCGCGCACGCGCCGAGGGGCGCGCGATCGGAGTGGGATTCGCCCTCTTTGTCGAGGACACCGGGCTCGGTCCCTACGAGGGCATCCGGGTCAGGGTCGATCCGCTCGGGCGCGTGTTCGTCTTTTCCGGGACCTCGAGTCAGGGGCAGGCTCACGAGACCACCTTGGCCCAGGTCGTCGCCGACGAACTGTCGGTCACGCTCGAGCAGATCGCCGTGGTGCCAGGCGACACGGCCGGTATCCCTTACGGTGTCGGCACGTTTGCGAGTCGAGTGGCCGTGCTGGCCAGCGCCTCGGCCGTCCACGCCTCCGCCGAGGTACGGCGAAAGGCGCTCGCCGTCGCCGCGGACCATCTCGAGGCGGCGCCGGAGGATCTGACCTTGGAGGACGGCCGCATCGCAGTGCGGGGGACGCCCGCGCGGGGGCTCACCCTGGGTGAGGTCGCGGCCATCGCGACCGCACCCCGGCCCGGCTACGCGCTTCCCGGCAAGATGGATCCGGGGCTGGAAGCCTCGGGCTATGTACACGTGTTGCAGTCGACCTATTCGAGCGGAGCGCACGCCGTCGTCGTCGAGGTCGACCGCGAGACCGGCGCCGTCAGGCTCCTCCGATACGTCGCCGTGGACGATTGCGGCACCATGATCAACCCGATGGTCGTCGAAGGGCAGGTCCACGGTGGCATCGCCCACGGCATCGGCAACGCCCTGCTCGAGGAGGTCGCCTATGACACGGCGGGGCAACTGCTGACGGGCACCTTGATGGATTACGCGCTACCGAGGGCCACCGATCTCCCGTCGTTGACGGTCCACCACGTCGTGACCCCCTCGCCGCTCAATCCGCTCGGCGTCAAGGGCGCCGGCGAGGGTGGCACCATCCCCGCGCCGGCCGCCATCGCCAATGCGGTGGCGGATGCGCTGCGTCCGCTGGCGGTCGAGGTGCGGGAGATGCCGCTCACCCGCGAGCGTCTGTGGCGCCGTCTGCGCGGCGCTCTCTGAACGGCGACTCCCATGCGCGACGACTGGCTCTCCGAGGAGGAGGTGGCGCGCTACTGGAACGAGAATGCGGGCCCATGGGCGGAACAGGTTCGCAAAGGGCGTGACCTAGCCCGGGAGTTCATGAACAATCCGGCCTTCCTGGCATTCATCGGCGACCTCGACGGCCAGGACGTGCTGGACGCCGGCTGTGGTGAGGGTTACAACACGCGGATCCTGGCGCGACAGGCAGCCCGCATGACGGGGGTCGACCTGTCCGAGCGCATGATTACCCTTGCCCGGGAGGAGGAGCGCCGGCAGCCGCTCGGCATCCGGTACCTGCACACCTCGTACGCCGACCTCGGTGAGTTGGCGAATGCCAGCTTCGATGCGGTGGTGTCCTTCATGGCCCTGATGGACGGGCCCCACTTCGACCGGGCCATGGCGGAGAGCTTTCGCGTCCTGCGCCGGGGCGGCAGGCTGGCCTTCAGCATCACGCATCCCTGCTTTCTCACCAAAGGCTCACGGTGGCTGCGCGATGCGGAGGGGCGAAAAGTCCAGTGGGTGGTCGGCGACTATTTCAATGACACGGGCTGGGTCGAGCGATGGCGCTTCATGGATGCGCCGCCGGAGGCGCCCGAGTTCGCCACGCCCCGCTTCGATCGTACCCTCTCCGAGTACCTCAATGCCGTCCTCGCCGCCGGCTTCGTGCTGCAGCAGATCGCCGAGCCGAGACCTTCTGAAGAATATTGCGTGGCCCATCCCAGTCAGCGAGGATGGCGTGACCACGCCGCCCTGTTTCTGCACGTCCGCGCCGCCAAGCCCGAATAGACGACCTCGGCGCATGGGGGCCCTTTTGAGGCTCCGGAAGCTCGCGTGCTCCCGAGAGCGTCCCGGGTCCCCGGGACGTGACGAACGCGCGGGCATGGAGGGCCCTTCGAGGGCCCTACAGCGAGCGGGAGATCAAGGGGTGCCCTCGGGGGTCCACCGCGGAACCCCAAGCGCCGCGGGGGGGAAGGGGGGCCCTTCGAGGCCCCGAAACTCGCGTGCTCCCGAGGAGCGTCCCGGGTTTCCCGGGACGTGACGAGCGTGGGGGGGATGGGGGCCATTTCGGGGCCCCTAAAGCGAGCGGGAGATCGAGGGGTGCCTCGGGTCCCCCGGGGCACCCCGAGCGCCCGGGGGGCATGGGGGGCCCTTCGAGGCCCCCCATCAGGACGTCCCGATCCAGCCGGTCTCGGAGACATCGAGCATGATCCCGTCGGGACCGCTGTACTTCACCTCGACGTTACCGTGTTCCTGGAGTCCCTGGCCGATGCGAAGCGCCTGATTGACATCGTCGCGGCGCTCGGAGCCCGCCGCCTTCAGCCTCTCGGCAACCGCTTCCAGGCTCTCGACTTCGAAGCCGATGTGGTGAATGCCGCTGTAATCTTTGCCGCGCTCGGCGCCTGCGGCCGCGTCATTCTTGAAGTTGAGAATGGCCAGATTGATGTTGCCGTCGCTGAGAAAGCAACCGCGGGTCCCCGGATCATCGATCTCACCCATTCTCTTGAGGCCAAACACCTCCATGTAGAACCGGGCCGTTGTCTCCACATCCTGGGTCGAGAGCGCGATGTGCTTGATCTTCGCCATGATCGTCTCCTGAATCGCTCGTGGTTGATGGAGCGGTGGCTCAGGCGCCCCACACCTCACGGGCTACTTCTACCACGCGCGCGAGCTTCCGCCACTGCTCGTCCTCGGTGAGGGTATTGCCGTGGTGGGTGCTGGCGAAACCGCACTGGGGTGACAGGCACAGGTTCTCGAGGGGCACATAGCGGGCGGCCTCGTCGATCCGACGCGCGAGCGCTTCCTTGCTCTCCAGCGCTCCAGACTTGGTGGTCACGAGGCCCAGAACCACCTTCTTGCCGGCCGGCAATAGCCGAAGCGGGGCGAAGCCGCCCGCGCGCTCGGTGTCATACTCCATGAAATAACCATCCACCGGAATCGAGAACATCGCCTCCAGCACCTCGTCCTGATAACCACCCGCCGCGAACCACGTGCTCCGGAAGTTACCGCGGCAGGTATGCATGGTGACGGTCAGGCTCGGCGGCCGCTCGGCGAGCGCCCGCCGGATGGCGTCGGCATAGATACGAGGCAAGGTGGCCGGGTCGTCCCCATTGGCGCGAAAGTTCTCGCGCACCTTGGGGTCGCACAGGTACGCGAAGCTCACGTCGTCGAGCTGCAGATACGTGCATCCGGCGGCCGCGATGTGGGCAATGGCCTGCCGGTAGGCGGTGGTGGCATCGGTCCAGAACTCGGCCAGGTCCGGATACGCGGTGCGTGTGATCGCGTTGCGCCCTCCGCGCATGTGCAGCATCGCCGGCGAGGGGATGGTGAGCTTGGGCGTGAGTCGGGTGACCGACTGGAGGAAGGCGAAGTGATCCACCATGATCGGACCCGAACAGCGGACTTTCCCGCTGATAGCCGCCATGGGCGGTACATCGTCCGCTTGGAATGTCATGCCGACCGCCGGTGTGAGGTCTACCCCTTCGAATTGCCGGAGAAAGTCGAGGTGCCAGAAGTCGCGCCGGTACTCGCCGTCGGTCACCACCGACAGGCCGAGCGATTCCTGCTTGGCGACAGCTCTCCTGATGCAGCGGTCCTCGACCTCCCGCAGCTCGGTGGGCGACATGGCGCCGGCCTTGGCCTTGGCCCGCACCTCTTGCAACTCCGCCGGACGCAGGAGGCTTCCCACGTGATCGGCGCGGAATGGGGGCTGTGTCGCCATCGTCATCTCCTTTGCTGTGATCGCCTGGCCGAGCCTCCAGGTCGCCGCCTCGGGGTCAAGGTCAGGTCGACACGAACAGCGGCCGTAAGTACAGTAATTACATGAAACGCGGCGCGCGCCAGGCAACCACCAAGCGGCCCGCCCGCCTCGAATTGAAGGTCGTCCGCATCGGTAATTCGCGCGGCGTTCGCCTGCCCAAGGCCGTGCTCGAGCGCTACGATATCAAGGATACCCTGGTGCTGGAGGCCCGGGACGAGGGCCTGTTGCTCCTTGGCCGGAAGGACAAGCGCCTGACGTGGGAGGAGACGTACCGCGACATGGCACGCGAGAAGGAGGACTGGAGCGATCTCGACGCCGCGGTTGCGGATGGCATCGACCCTGCTGAGAGGTGGTCCACGGCACGGAGGAGTCACGAGACTCGAGTTCCCAAGGCGGCCTGCCCCGGCAGGAGGAAGGTCTTGATCAAGTCACCCTCGCCACACACCGTCATCCCGGGAAATCGCTTGAACCAGGGTCCTTCGGGCACCTCGGGCTCTTCGTCGAGCCAGCGCGCCAGGAGCTCGAGCTGACGCGCCTCGATCTGTCGCTGCTGGATCCGGTCGAGCAAGTGCTGAAAGAGAGCGGGAGGAACGTCCTTGCGCCGGACGCGAGGCACGGTCAGATCCCGTAGAACCCTCGTGCTAGGCGTTCTCTGAGGCGCGCCGCGTCGGCAGGGTCCGAAGCCCGCGCGAGGCGTGCGGCCACCATGCGGAGCTCCGCCGGCGTCATCAGCTGGCCCTGGCCCTCCAGAGCAGCGAGCTCCGCCGTTTCGAGCGTTACCTCCTCTCCAGAAGGTTTGCGCGCGACCACGCGCGCTCCTGTGACCGCCTGTCGGATGAACCAGTAGTACACTGCCAGCGCATTCTTGATGACTTCGGTGCGCTTGGTGCGGGTGAGCGCGGCCATCTGGTTAACCAGAGCCGCCTCCGCGTCCGTCAGCACCGGCTGGACCCTCGCCATACTCATATCTCCTCAGAAAGTGTTCATTTACGCATTCATCAGTATGACACATCATGTGGCAGGGGCCAGCATCGATCGAGAGGATCCTCACCGCGAGACACGCGCTGGCGTGAAGGAGGGATAGCTATGGTGACGAAAGTCGATCACATCGAATTGATGGTTCACCGATTCGACGAGTACCTCGCCACCCGCGCCACGCCCGACCCAGCGGTGACTCACTGAGGATGTCGGCGCCAGCGGGCCGTGGCCCGCGCGCGAGGGCGGTGCTATCATCGCGGCCGTCATGATCACCACCGAACGTCCCGGACCGCTGAGCGGCTTGCGCGTCGTCGACCTTACCGAGCACATGGCCGGCCCGTTCTGCACGATGATCCTCGCCGACATGGGTGCGGAGGTGATCAAGGTCGAGCGCCCCGGCAAGGGCGATTCCTCGCGCGCCATGGGTGACGGCAGCGAGCGCAACCCTTACTTCCGCTACATCAATCGCAACAAGAAGAGCGTCACCCTCGACTACAAATCGGAGCAGGGCAACAAGGTGTTCCTCGCCCTCGTCAAGGGCGCCGACGTGCTCGTGGAGAACTACCGGCCCACGGTCATGGAGCGGGCGGGCTTGGGCTACGACGTGCTTCGGGCGCGGAACCCGCGTCTGATCTACGCGCAGCTCTCCGGCTACGGCTACGACGGCCCCTATCGCGACAAGGGCGGCTTCGACCTGATCGCCCAGGGCATGGGCGGCATCATGACGGTCAACGGGGAGCCGGACGGGCCGCCGACCTCCGTCGGGTTGCCGATCTGCGATCTCGGCACCGGCATGTGGGGCGTGCAGGGCATCCTCGCCGCCCTCTACGAGCGCCAGCGCACCGGGCAGGGCCAGCGCGTGGAGTGCTCGCTCCTCGAGACGGCCGTCGGATTCAGCTCGTGGACGAGCGCGGGGTGGCTCGCCGACGGTCAGGAGCCGACCCGACAGGGCTCGCGCCACCGCCAGAACGCGCCGTACCAGCGCTTTGCCACCGCCGACGGGTTCATCATGATCGGCGCCGCCGGCCAGCACATCTGGGAGCGCTGCGCCCACGCGCTGAGCCGACCAGAATGGCTCGAGGATCCGCGCTTCCGCACCGGGCGGGACCGGATGCGGAACCGGCCTGCGCTCGAGCGCGAGATGGAGGCACTGCTGGCCACCCAGCCCTCCGAGCACTGGGTGAAGGTGCTGGACGATGCCGGCGTACCGTGCGGGCCCGTGTACACCTACGCCCAGCTCTTCGCCGACCCCCAGGTCGTGCACCGTCAGCTGGTCGTCCACACCGACGATCCGGAGCTGGGCCGGGTGCCGCACATCCGCACCCCCATCAAGATGTCCGGGAGCGCGGTCGCGGTCCGCGCCGTCGCGCCGAAGCTTGGCCAGCACACCGCCGAGGTGCTCGGCGCGCTCGGATACTCCGAGGCCGACCTCGCGGGGCTCCGGCGCGACCACGTCGTCGGTCCCTGAGGAGCCTGTGCTAGGCTCGAGGTCGAGCATCTCCGCGAGGGGCAAGCCATTCTCGACCGACGAACGTTCATAGGCAGCACATCGGCCGGGCTGGCGTTGGCAGCGGGCGGCGCCGCTGCCCGCTACGCGCGGGCGCAATCCCCGTCAGAGCCGGTACCCGCCGGCTTCACCCGTCTGCGCGTGCTCGCAGGCCAGATCGACGTCGACGGCAAGCGCGGGGTCGCCTACCGGATTCTGCAGGACAACGGCGAGCAGGGATTCGTCGGCGTCAAGGGTGGGCGGTTTCAGGTGGCCCTGGAGAACGAGACGCGGGAGCCCACGTCGATTCACTGGCACGGCCTCATCCTGCCCAACGGCCAGGATGGTGTTCCCTACGTGACCCAGCCTCCCATCAAGCCGGGCGAGCGACGGTTGTACGATTTCCCCATCGTGCAGGCGGGAACATTCTGGATGCATTCCCACTTTGGCCTGCAGGAACAACAACTCCTGACGGCGCCGCTCATCCTGCGCGACCCCCAGGCCGTTCCCGAGGACTACGAGGCGGTGGTGATCCTCAATGATTTCACCACGCGCGATCCCCTCGATATCCTCGCAGAGCTGAAGGCCAAGACGAGCGGGATGGCCAGCATGCCCATGGGTAAGACGGGGGGCATGGCGGGCATGGCCTCCGGCAAGACCCCTCGCATGCCGGGCATGGCCACCTCCGCGCCGGACCTCAATGACGTCAAATACGATGCCCTTCTCGCCAACCGTCGCACGCTGGCCGATCCGGAGGTGGTCCGCGTACGGCCTGGCGAGCGTGTGCGACTCAGGATCATCGCGGGAAGCAGCGCGACCAACTTTTTCATCAGGACGGGCGCCTTACCGGCGGAAGCGGTGGCCGTGGACGGAGAGGACATCGTCCCGCTGGCCGGGTCCGCTTTCGAGCTGGGCATCGCGCAGCGCCTGGATCTCAGGATCAGGATTCCCGCCGGCCAGGGCGCGTATCCGATCATCGCCCAGGGTGAGGGAAGCGATCTGCAAACGGGGGTGATCCTGGCCACCCCGCAGGCTTCGATTCCGCGAGTGGCGCCAATGGCGAAGGCGCCCGCGGGCGCCCTGACCAATGCGCAGGAGTCACGGTTGCGGGCGGTGCAATCCCTTCCCGGTCGCCCGGTTGACAGAAGACTTCAGGTTACGCTCGACGGGAAGATGGCGGGCTACGTCTGGATGCTCAATGATCAGACGTGGCCCCGCATCACCCCCCTTGAAGTCAAGAAGGGCGAGCGGGTCGAGATCGCCTTCGTGAACCGTACGGGCATGACGCATCCCATGCACCTGCATGGACACGTCTTTCAAGTGACCGAGATCGACGGCCGCCGGCTCCCGGGGGCCAAGCGCGACACGATCCTCGTCATGCCGCGCCAGACCGTGAAGGTCCAGTTCGACGCCAGCTACCCCGGCTACTGGATGCTGCACTGCCACGTCCTCTATCACCTGGCCGCCGGGATGGTGACCGTCCTCAAGTATCAGGGCTTCGAGAACACGGCCTACGATCCCCTCGCCAGCGCGTCCGAATACCGCCGCTGACCACCCTCCGCGAATCTGGCGTGTGAACGACGGAACCTGGGCGCGTGAGGTTCAGATCACCCCATCGGCTTTGAGCCGGGCCAGATCCTCGGCCCCCAGCGACAGCCACTCCTTGTAGACCTCGGCATTGTGCTGGCCGAGCAGAGGCGCCGGCCTCACCTCCGTGCGCGACTTCGAGAGCTGCACAGGATTGCCCGGCATGGTGAACTCCCCCCATCCCGGATGCTGGATGGTCACCACCATCTCGCGCGCTTTCAGATGCGGATCGGTCAGGATCTCGGTCGGGGTCAGGACCGCACCGGTCGGCACGCCAGCGCCGCCAAGCTCGGCCATCACCTCGTGCTTGGTCCTGGTCATCGTCCATCCTTCGACCAGGGCGTTGACCTCGTCCTTGTGGGCGGCCCGCCACTTGGGATCGGACCATTCCGGATGCCCGATGAGGTCGGCACGCCCGATCGTCCGCAGCAGCGCGTCCCACATGTGCGTCCGTACGGGCTGCGGATAGATGTAGGCGTAGTCGTCGGAACCGCCAGGCTTGCACCGGTAGATCCCGGAGGGAGAGGTATTGGCGATCTCGTTGCCGCGGCGAGGCTCAAACGCGCCGCCCGCGTACGCCAGACGCATGGCGATGCGGCAGAGGTTCACCACGGCGTCTTGCATGGCAACCTCGACGTGCTGGCCCACGCCGGACGCCTGGCGCTGCCAGAGAGCCGCCATGACCCCGAAGGCGGCGTGCATCCCTGTCCCCGAGTCCCCGATGGTCGGTCCCGGCTTGAGCGGCGGCGAACCTGGAAAGCCTGTCAGCGACATGGCCCCGCCCGTGGCCTGAGCGATCATGTCGAAGCTCTTGTACTGGCTGTACGGCCCGTAGGTGCCAAACCCCTTCACGGAGAGATAGATCAAGCGCGGATTGAGCGCGCTCAGTGCCTGGTAGCCGAGACCCATCTTGTCAAGCGCACCCGGCGCCTGGTTCTCGGCCACCACATCCGCCTGCTTGACCATGTCCAGGAACATGGCCTTGCCCTGCGGGTGCTTGAGATTGAGGGTAACGCTCTTCTTGTTGGCGTTGAGGGTGAGGAAGTAGCTCGAATCCACGCCGGGCTTCTCGGGCCGGCCATAGCGCCCGGGATCACCCTTGCGCGGCTCCTCCACCTTGATCACCTCGGCTCCCAGCCAGGCCAGCATCTGGGTGCACGAGGTCCCGGCCTCGAACTGCGTCAGGTCCACCACCCGAATCCCGTTGAGCGCTCTGCTCATGTCATCTCTCCGATGATATGGGGGGCCTCGAAAGGGCCCCCCAACCCCCCCTTCGCTCGTCGCGCCCCGGGGAACCCGGGGCGCTCCTCGATCATCTTCATGGTCTGACCCAGCCTCCATGGACAGGATGGTGCGAGCAGATGAACTCCAAGAAAGCCGGCCGGCCTTTGGCGTTCTCGTCGAGCGCACGCTTGAGCGCGGGAATGATCTCGGCCGGCGCCGTGACATCCTCGCCGTGAAAGCCCACCGCCTTCGCCATCGACGCCATGCAGGCGCGGGAATGATCCGATACCTGCCAGGTGTACGGATCATGGCCGGCCCCCCAGAAGCCTGGGCCGTACCCCGAGTAGCCGCCGTTGTTGATGTGGATGGTGGTGATACCGATCTTGTAGCGGGCGATGGCCTCGAAGTTGCCCATCATGTAGCACACGCCGGCGTCGCCGGTGACGTGCACGCACTGCCGCTCTGGGAACGCGAGCTTGGCGGCGACGGCGCCCGCCAGGCTGAAACCCAGGGTCGAAACGTTGCCCCAGCCGAGGAAGCCGCGGGGGATGTGTGCCTCGTAGACCGTGCTGGTTTGGTCCCGGGTGTTTCCGGAGTCGGCCGTCACGAACGATGCCTTGGGGTCGAGCACCTTCATGAGATCGCCGATGACCCGGTAGGGGTTGATGGGGGTCTCGGTGGATTCCATCCACGGCCGGAACTTGGCCAGAAAGGCCTCCTTCCCGGTGCGGATCTCCTCGATGAGTTCTGGCTTCTTGCGCCCCCCGCCCGCCCGCGCCGACAGCTCATTGCTCAGGGCCTGCAGGCTCAGCTTGGCGTCCCCGATGACCGCGTGCTGGGTGTGGTAGCTCCGGTTGATGTCCAGGGTGTCGACCGTGCACTGGATGATGGCCTTGCGGTCGGCACCGGGAATAGCGTGGCTGAAGCGGTTGGGAAAGAGGCTGGACCCGACCGAGAACAGGAGGTCGGCCTTGCCGAGAAAGTGTTCGGCCAGCGAGCCACGCACGCCCACCGCCAGCGGGTGGTTCTCCGGAAAGGCGCTCTTGCCCTTGAGGGTGGTCAGGACCGGCACCTGGGCGAGCTCGGCGAACTGGCGCAGCTCGTTAGTGGCGTCCGCGTAGAGGACACCTTCGCCCACGTACAGCAACGGATCCTTGGCGGCCAGCAAGGCCTTGACGGCAGCCTTCACATCGTCAGGATCCGGGCCCGACCTCCAGCCCTTCACCTGCGTATAGGGGTGCTCACCCTCGTCGTACTCGCCGAGATCGCGCGGGATGACGAGCAAGACAGGACCGGGGCGGCCCGAGCGGAGATGCGTGAAGGCCCGGCGGACGTAGTCGGGCACGAGATCGGCCCGGTCCACCTTGCCGACCCACTTGGTGACCGACTTGAACGCCTCCGCCATATCGTAGTGCGTGTGCCGGCTGGCCCCCTGGCCCACGCCTTCCGCGATGACTAGCAGCGGCGACGAATCCTCCCAGGCCTGCGCGATGGCGCCGTAGGCCATCTGGATACCGGCCGCGTTCAGATTGGCCATGACCGTGCAGACGCCGATCTGCTTGCCGCAGGTCACGCGAGAAAACCCGTCGGCGACCGCCACCGCGAAACGCTCCTCGCCCATCATGAGGATCGGGACGCCTTCCTCGCCGAGGGCGTTGTTCACGTGATTGGTCGGATAGCAGCTCACCCAGGGGATCCCCTCGGCCTTGAGCATCCTCGCCACGCCATTCGCCGCTTTGATCTTCATCGACCGTCTCCTCGTCGTCGTTGGCCCGCCTCTCGGGTTGCGGTCGGATCGCACGCCACCCGGGCACCGGGCTCGCTCAGGATGGCAGAGGCGCCGGATGAACGCCAGTCCCCCTCACTGTGCTACCCTGCCGCTCGTCGCGGCGCTATGAAACTCCGGGAGGCCGAGCCATGAAACGCAGCACCGAACGCATTCTCACCACACACACGGGGAGCTTGCCGCGGCCGACGGACCTGACGGCCCTGCTCGAAGCGCTGGACGCCGGGAGCCTGCACGATTCCTCCGCCTTCGAGGCCCGCGTGCGACGGGCCGTGGCCGACGTTGTGCGGATGCAGACCGATGCGGGTGTGGACATCGTCAACGACGGCGAGCAGGGCAAGGTCGGCTATTCGACTTACGTCAGACACCGCCTCACGGGGTTCGGCGGACAGAGCGCCGTGCCCGCCCGGGCAGATTGGGCGGATTTCCCCGAGGCGGCTGCCAGGGCGGAGCGGCGCTCGGCGATCGCGCGACCGTCGTGCAATGGCCCCATCGACTGGAAGAATCGCGGCGCAGTGGAGCAGGATGTCGCCAACCTGCGCGCGGCCCTGGGCGGCGTGAGGCCGGCCGAAGCCTTCATGACCGCCGCCTCTCCGGGTGTCATCGCCCACTTCCTGCGCAACGAGCACTATCCGACCCGGGAGGCCTATCTGGCGCGGCTGGTCGATGTCATGAAAGAAGAATACGACGCCATTCATCGGGCGGGCTTCGTTCTGCAGGTCGACTGCCCGGACCTGGCCATGGGACGCCACTTGGCCTTCCCGGAGCTCGGTACCAGCGACTTTCTCAAGATCGCCGAAGCCAACGTCGAAGCGCTCAACCATGCTTTGCGCGACATCCCCGCGGATCGCCTGCGCCTGCATCTCTGCTGGGGTAATTACGAAGGACCCCACCACCGCGACATCCCGCTGCGCGAGTTGCTCCCCGTGGCGCTCAAAGCGCGCCCGCAGGGTCTGTCCTTCGAGGGCGCCAATCCCCGGCACGAGCACGAATGGATCGTGTTCAAGGAGGTACGCCTGCCGGAGGACAAGATCATCATCCCCGGCGTGCTCGACTCCACGACCAACTTCATCGAGCATCCGGAGCTGGTGGCCCAGCGCCTGCTCCGCTATGCCGAGGTGGTGGGGCGGGAGCGCGTGATCGCGGGCACCGACTGCGGCTTCGCCACCTTCGCGCGGACCAACCTGCAGGTCGAGCCCGAAATCGCGTGGGCCAAGCTACGGGCGATGGCCGAGGGTGCGCGGCTGGCATCTGCCCAGCTCTGGCGCTGAGCCGGTAGGGAGGGCGTGATTTCCATCGCATGAGGAGAGGACAATGGGTTTGCTCGACGGTAGGGTGGCCATCATCACCGGGGCCTCCAAGGGTATCGGCCGTGCTCTGAGCCTTCGTTTCGGCCGTGAAGGAGCGCGCGTCCTGTGCGCGGCCCGCTCGGCGGATCTCGTCAAGGACACCGCGGCTCAGGTGCAGAAGGCGGGAGGTCAGGCCATCGCCTTCGTGGGCGACGCGGCGGTAGAGGACGACGTGCGGCGTCTGGTCGCCGAGGGCCTGCGGGCCTATGGCAAGATCGACACCTTGGTGAACAACGCCGGCGATGGCGGGCCAACCAAGCCGGTCCAGGACTACCTCATGGAGGACTGGCGCTACACGATCGACTCGTGCCTGACCAGCTCGTATGTCTGCATACGCTTCGTGGTCCCCGAGATGATCAAGGCGGGCGGCGGCGCGATCGTGAACATCTCCTCGGGCGCGGGCCGCCGCGGACTGCCCTACCGGATCGGCTATTGCTCGGCCAAGGCCGGTCAGGTCGGCATGACCTATGGCATGGCGCTCGAGCTGGCGCCCCACAACATCCGTGTGAACTGCGTGGCCCCCGGCGCCGTCGAGGGAGACCGTATCGACCGGGTCATCGCGGGTCAGGCTCAGGTGCGCGGCATCTCGGTCGAGCAGATGCGTCAGGCGATGATCGACCGTTCGCCGCTCAAGCGCATGGTCACCGCCGACGACATCGTCGATGCCACCGTCTTCTTCTGCAGCGACATGGCGCGCAGCGTCTCGGGCCAGGTACTGGCCGTCAACGCGGGTGAGCCAGCGGGTTGATGACGGCCGCTGGCAGCCCACTGGACCCGGAGGGCGGACAGCGGTAAGGTTGCCCCACGCAGATCGACGGAGGTCTCCATGGCAAATGCGGGAAACGGGACGGCCAGCCTGTACGCGAAGCTCGAGGACCGCTACCTGGCACGAGACCAGGTGGGGGCTACCCTGGTTTTCCATGACCTGATCAAGGCCGGCCGGCCGGTGACCGAGATCGCTCGGGAGACCGTGCGTATCCACGCTCCCTACACGCACGTGCCTTACCATCAGCGGATCGATCGCGGCTTCTTCCGCTTCGTGAACAATGATCACTGCCTGTCGATCGTCCGGGCCGGCCTTCGCTTGCCTTCCTTCGTCGCCTCCGAGCTTGGGTACCTACCGATGGCCCAGGCGGTGTGGTACGTGCCCACCGCCCTCGACCCCTGGAATCAGCTCATCGGCAACGCGCCCGGTCACTACGGACGGCGAGCGTGGAGGGGTAGCAAGACACCTCCCTTCCCCAAACCCACCGCGCACTGGGAGGATCAGCCGCCCCGCCGCCTCGACGGGTCATTCGACGAGGGGCTCGACCACTGGCTTACCTTGGTTCAACAGGGACAAGTGGTCGAGGCCTATCGGATGTTCCTCGGCCTCTTCGAGGAGCGCGCACGCCGGCGCGACCTGTTCGCGCAGCTGGCCTTTGCCGGGCTCATCGACGTGCAGGACCGGATGCTCTACAACCGCTCCTACACGACCGGCCACAAGTCGTACCGCGCGCGCGCCACGATCGAGCTCGGTGATGCCATCGGCTGGGACGAGGCGCACGATGTCATCTTCGCGGGGGTTCTCGACATGGCCGTGGGCCCGCGCTGGCACGCCAACTACGAGATGGCCTGCCAGGTGAGCTGGGTCAACCTCGCCGACGACGAGCACAAGAACCAGTCGTCGCTCGACCTGAGTCCCTCGGTCGTCTGCGAGGAGCGCCTGTTCGCCAATCGCGAGCCGATCACGGCGAAGGAGGCGCGGGACCTCATTGAAGCGCTCACCCAGGCCTCCGAGCCCGCCTACATCGAAGCGATCACGGCTCTCCTGCTGGCCGGCAAGGACCCCCTGCACATCCTCGACACCATGCAGATCGCCAGCGCCGATCTCATTCTCGAGACTGCGGACGGCCGTAATTTCTCCATGCCCCAGCACTGTTTTCAGTACCTGAACACGCTCCGGTGGTTCCTGACCACCTTCGAGCATCCCCACCGGCTCAAGCTCCTCTACGTGGCCGGGTCGTTCACCAACCAGGTCGCTCACTGGCTGCGCGCCACGCCGGGCAACGGCCAGGCCGACACGCGCCCGCCCCGCGGTTCGGAGTCCATGTCGGCCGACGAAATCTTGCGGCGCCTTGACGAGGCGCAGGTGGCGATGAAACCGGCCGAGAGCGTGGCGTGGACCCGCGCCTATCTCGCCGGCGGCCACGACCGCGGGCGCTTGGTGAGCATGCTCGCCCTCGATGCCCTCAAGCACGGTAACGACACGCATAACCAGGAAATCGCGCTGTGCCTGCTCGACGACTATCGGAGGAATCCGAGCGGCGACCGTGAGCGCCTGCTCCTCGCCTGTGCCCAGCACACGGCCGGGCATCAGAAGTACGGTGACACCCTGGAGCCCTATCGTCGCTATCTGGAGGCTGTCGGCCTGACCGAGTGAGCCGCTCCTGACGCTCAACCTCGCTCCCGTCCGCCTCCGCGACTTTCGGAGTCTCGGGGTGGGGACGGTCTTGAATTCAGTCGGAATGATGGCCGAGCTGGTGGTGCTGGGCTGGCTCGCGCTCACTCTGACCGATTCGCCCTTCATGGTCGGTCTGGCCATGGGTGCGCGCGCCCTGCCGCTCTTCTTCGTGGGAGTGCCGGCCGGTGTGCTCGCCGATCGTGTTCCTCGCCGTCGTCTGCTGATCGCGGCCGGAGCCGGGCAAGCCCTCACGGCGGCGGTGATGGGGCTGCTCATCATGCTCGACTGGGTAGACCTGATCGAGCTCATGCTGCTGACCCTGGTGGCGGGCACCCTCCGGGCCCTCGAGCACGCAGCGCGACAGAGCTACACACACGACATCGTGGGCGCCTCCTCGCTGGTGAATGGCTTGGCCCTACTCGGTGTGGCGATGCGGATGGGCTGGCTCCTGGGCTCGCTCGGAGCCGGTATCGTCATCGCGCGCTGGGGCACCGGCCCGGCCTACCTGGCGGTCGCCGGTTGCTACCTCGCCGGGGCGGGCGCACTCGTCTCGGCCTCGGCCCCAGCGCGGCTGGCGCCGGCAGCCACCGGCTCTCTGTGGCGGGGCGTGGTCGATTTTCTGGCGCTTCTCCGCAAGGACCGGACCCTCCTCGTCCTCATGACGCTGACCGCCGGCGCGGAGATCCTAGGGTTCGCGCACCAGGCGGTGCTGCCGAGCCTGGCCCGGGATGTCCTCAATGCCGGGCCGGAAGGGCTTGGCGCTCTGAACGCGGCTCGCTCCGTCGGTGGAGTCCTCGGGCTCCTGGCCTCGATGCGAGGCTCTGCGCAGGGAGGGGGAACCCTCTTCCTGGTCATCCTCGTGTCCTTCGGCGCGAGCGTGGCCAGCCTTGGCCTGGCCCCCTACATGGTAGGCTTCGCAGGCGTCCTGGTTGTCCTGACGGTCACCAACGCGATCGGCGCCCTCGCTGATCTTCTGGCGCAGAGCCTCCTCCAGTTCGCCGTCCCCGCCGAGCAACGTGGGCGAGCCGGCGGTGCCTGGGTGGTCGCGATCGGCCTCGCGCCGATCGGGCAGCTCCAGATCGGCGGGATCGCGTCGCTATTCGGCGTGAGTGCCGCGCTGGGAGCCAGCGGCCTGGCTCTGGTTGCCCTGACGGGCGCCGTCGCTTGGCTGTACCCAAGGGTTTGGAGGATGTGACCCGTCGTCGCCGACGATCTGCTACCGTAGTCCCCCAAGGAGGGGGTCATGGCCTACACACCTGTCGCACTCGACCACGTCAACATCTTCGTCCGCAATGCCGAGCGCTCCCATCGCTGGTATACCGACGTCTTCGGCTTTCACACCCAGGACACCATGAAGTCGCCGGAGACGGGACGCATGCGAGCAGCCTTCCTGTCGGCCGATCCGGACCACGCCCACGACATCGCCCTGTTCGAGGTTGGCGAGGATGCTCCCGGCCAGGAGAAAAACCAGGTCGGCCTCAATCACGTGGCCTGGAAGATGGCGAACCTCGACGACCTGAAAGAGATGTACCACCGGTTGAAGGCCAAGGAGGTTCCCATCCGGGTCGCCGACCACACCGTCTCCATCGGCATCTACTTCGACGACCCCGACGGCAACGGCCTCGAGGTGTACTACGAGCTGCCCCGCAGCCAGTGGCAGCGCGAGCGGCCGTTCTCGGGCGACGGTCAGAAGGGTCGCTTCCCCGGTCCCTGGGACGAGATTCTGAAGCCGCGAGCCAGCTGAGCGTGTGATCTTCCGCAGTACCCTGTCGGATGTCGCGATCCCCGACACGCCCTACTCGAGCTTCATCCTCCGGCACGCGGGGGAGCATCCCGACCGGCCCGTCCTGATCGACGGACCGAGTGGGCGCACCCTCACCCTCGGCCAGGTGGCGGGTGGCGCGCGCCGCGTCGGCGCTGGCCTCGCGCGTCGGGGTTTCGTCAAGGGCGACGTCCTGGCCATCTACAGCCCCAATCTGCCGGAGTACGCCCTGGCCTTTCACGGCCCTGTCATGATCGGCGGCATGGTGACGACTGCCAATCCCCTCTACACGCCCGAAGAGCTCGCCCTCCAGCTCCGCGATACCGGCGCCAAGTACCTGGTGACGGCCCCGACCTTTCTGGACAAGGCGCGCGAAGCGGCGCGCGACACGTCCGTGCGTGAGATCTTCGTCTTCGGAGACGCCGAGGGCGCGACACCGTTCGCGGCCCTCCTCGCCAACGACGGAGATATGCCGGTGGTTCCGATCCAGCCTCGGGACGATCTCGTCGCCCTCCCGTACTCGAGCGGGACATCCGGTCGACCCAAGGCCGTCATGCTGACGCACCGCAATCTCGTGGCCGTCACCTGCCAGGTCGAAGCGCAGGCGCAGCTCGACGAGAACTGGCGCACGCTTGGGATCCTGCCCTTCTTCCACATCTACGGGCAGGTCGTGCTCATGAACTTCCCGCTCTACTTCGGCGGGTTGTGTGTCACCATGCCGCGCTTCGATCTGGCCGAGTTCCTTCGCCTGGTGCAACAGTACAGGCTCACCCATCTCTACGTGGTCCCACCAATCGTGCTCGCCCTCGCCAAGCATCCTCTGGTGGACCAGTTCGATCTGTCGTCGGTCAAGCTGGTCAATTCGGGGGCGGCGCCGCTCGACGAGAACCTCCAGCGCGCCTGCGCCAAGCGGCTCGGTTGTCTGGTCACCCAGGGCTACGGCATGACCGAGACCAGCCTCGCCTGCCATGTGACTCCCCAGGATCCGGCCAAGGTGCGCAACGGCGCGGTAGGGCTGATCTTACCCAACATGGAGTCCAAGGTGGTCGACATCGCCACCGGCGCCACCCTCCCGGTCGGCGAGCGCGGCGAGATCTGCGTGCGAGGCCCCAACGTCATGCGCGGCTACTGGAACGACGCCGAGGCGACGGCCCACACGATCGATGCCGAGGGGTGGCTGCACACGGGCGACGTCGGCTACGCTGACGCCGACGGCTACTTCTACGTGGTGGACCGGGTCAAAGAGCTGATCAAGTACAAGGGCATGCAGGTCGCGCCGGCGGAACTGGAGGGTCTGCTCCTCTCGCATCCCGCTGTCGCGGACGTGGCAGTGATCCCGAGCCCCGACGAGGAAGCGGGCGAGGTGCCGAAGGCGTTCGTCGTGCTCCGCCAGGCGGTGCCCCCGAGCGAGCTCATGGAGTGGGTTGCCGGCCGCGTGGCCCCCCACAAGAAGGTCCGGCGGCTGGAAGTGGTGGACGCGATTCCTAAGTCGGCCTCGGGGAAGATCCTGCGGCGCGTCCTCGTCGAGCAAGAACGCGCCGCCCGAAGCCCCTGACTCTCGTCTTCTCTGTCTATCCGGGGATCCGGCTCATCGGTCTCAGGTCAGCGGAACGATCGCGTAGAAGCGGGGCTGATCGCCCACCACGCGGGTCACGTGCCCCTGGCCGGTCAGGTCCTCGGCCAGCACGACATCGCCCGGGCCCACCCGCGCGACGGTACCGTCGCCAACCTCGATCTCGGCCGTCCCCGACAGGGCAATCGAATACTGCCGTCGCGGCGCACAGTGCCAGCTCAGCACGTAGCCAGGCGGGGATACACGAAAGGAGATCCCTGTCGCGGCCTGGGTGGCGGTGCCCTGCCCGTGAGCACCTTCCACATCGACAAATGGCTTGAGGTCGAGCGGCACCTCGGCGATGTGCGACTGCCCGTCCGTACCGCTGAAAACGCGCCAGATTTTCGGCATGCTTGTCGTCCTCTCCGAGAGGTGGATGAACAGGAGGCTACGTCATCGACGGCCCAGGCCACAAGACCCTCCGGCTCCATGCGCTCGCAGCCACGGAGGACGAGGGTATGCAGCGGTATCCGGAGTCCCGGTGTCGATTTCGAGGCGGCATCGGCGTCGTACGGGTGAAAGGAGGTTCGCATGCGTTACATGCTGCTCATCTGCGGGGACGAGAAGGCCGAGGCCCAGGTGCCGAAAGCCGAGATGGACGCCATCGTGCAGGGCCACATGCGGTTCGCCAACGATCTGCGCAAGGCCGGCAAGATGGTGGTAGGCGAGGACCTGCGCCCAGAGAGCGACGTTGACCTGTGACTGACCGACGCGAAGAGCACGTGGCCACCGCGGAGGCTATGCTCGCGCCGCGATCGCCGAGTACTGGCTCGTCGATCTGGCGCACGAAGCGCTCGAGGTTCACCGACAACCGGAAGCGTTCGCGGACGCGCCTTGTGGCTGGCGGTACGCCCACGTCGACACGTTGCGGCCCCCGGCGACCGTGGAGCCGCTGATCGCACCGCTGCGCTCGATTCTCGTCCCGGACCTCCTGCCCTGATCCGGCCGCCCAGGGGACAGCAACCCCGATCGCGGATACTATGGGGCGTATGACCATCGATCACGTCCGCGCGCGCGCCTTCGCCCAGCGGGTCTGGGACGCCGACATCGTTCCCGCTCTCACCGAGTACATCCGCATCCCTGCCAAGTCGCCCATGTACGACACCAGGTGGGCCGAGCATGGCCACATCGATCGAGCCGTGACTCTCATCACCGATTGGGCACGGCGGCGGAAGATCGAGGGGTTGACGACCGAGGTGGTGCGCCTGGAGGGCCGGACGCCGGTCATTCTGATGGAGGTGCCGGGGGCGGGAGGCGACACCGTCTTGCTCTATGGGCATTGCGACAAGCAGCCGGAGATGGTCGGCTGGGCCGACGACGGCGGACCGTGGACTCCCGTGCGCCGAGGCGACCGGCTGTTCGGGCGGGGCGCGGGTGATGACGGCTACGCTGCTTTCGCCGCCCTGACCGCGATCGAGGCACTGCAGGCCCAGGGAGTTCCTCATGCACGCTGCGTGGTCCTGATCGAAGCCTCCGAGGAAAGCGGCAGCCCGGACCTGCCCGCCTACGTGGAGCAGCTCGCCGATCGCATCTGGCCAGGCCTGGTCGTCTGCCTCGACTCGGGCTGCGGCGACTATGACCATCTGTGGGCAACGACATCGCTGCGAGGCCTGCTGAGCGGGACCCTGACCGTGGAGGTGCTCGGGGAGGGTGTGCACTCGGGAACGGCCAGCGGCATCGTCCCCTCGAGCTTCCGCATCCTGCGGCAGGTGCTGGGCCGCCTGGAGGACGCGCAGAGTGGCGAGATCCTGGTCGCCGAGTGTCACGCCGAGATCCCACCCGATCGGCTGAGCGAAGTGCGGGCAGTGGCAAGCGTGCTGGGGAACGACGTGTGGCGTCGCTTCCCGTTCGTGGCAGGCATGCGCGCGGTGACCCACGATCCGGTGGAGGCGCTCCTCAACAACACGTGGCGGCCCGCGCTGGCCGTCACCGGCGTCGACGGGATCCCCGCGCTCGCCGACGGCGGCAACGTGCTCAGGCCGCAGACGTCCGTGAAGCTGTCGCTGCGCCTGCCGCCCACCGTGGACGCGGCCCGGGCCGCGCGGCGCGTGAAGGACGTGCTCGAGGCGGAGCCACCCTACGGAGCACGCGTGACGTTCACCAGTGGTGAGCGGCCGGGCAGCGGGTGGAACGCGCCCGCGATGGCTGACTGGCTACGCACCTCGGTGATCCGCGCCTCCACCGCCCAGTTCGGCGCGCCGGCGATGTTCGACGGCCTGGGAGGGTCCATCCCCTTCATGAGCATGCTCGGCGAACGTTTCCCGGACGCGCAGTTCCTGGTCACCGGGGTCATGGGCCCCGGCTCCAACGCTCACGGTCCTAACGAGTTCATCGATCTGCCGACCGGCGTGAAGGTGACCGCCTGCGTCGCTCACGTGCTGGCTGACCACGGAGCGCTTCACCCGCGCTGAGCACCGGCCCGGGCCGGGCCCTTGCCAGGCCTACTCGACGATGGCCTGGCGGACCATTTGCCGGAACAGCGTGTTGGTCTGGCCACGGGCGGGGCCGGGCGCCCCCTGCGTCATCAGGACGCTGATCATCTCCTCCTTCGGATCGACCCAGAAGGCTGTCCCTGCCGCCCCACCCCACCGGTACTCACCCACCGGTCCCGAGACACCAGCGATGCCCGCATCCGTCCGCACCGCGAACCCGAGCCCGAAGCCGTAACCCGTCCCCACACCCCCCCGCTGCACGATCTTCATGGGGCCGAGATGATCCGACGTCATGAAGACAACGGTGGTCGGGCTCAGGAGGCGATTGCCCTCGAGCTGGCCACCGTTGAGCAACATCTGGATGAAGCGCGCGTAGTCACCCACCGTGCCCGCGGTCCCTGCTCCCCCCGCGTCGTTCTTCGGCGGCACGGTGACATCGACCAGCTTGATCGGCTGTCCCGTGCTCGGCTCGACGGCGAGCGGCTGGGCAAGGCGACCGAGCTTGTCAGCGGGCACCACGAAGGCAGTGTCAGACATCTTCAGCGGACCGAAGAGGCGCTCGTCGAGGAACCGGCCGAGCGTCGTCCCCGTGACCTTCTCGATCACGCGGCCCAGGACGTCGGTGGAAACGCTGTACTCCCACGTGGTTCCAGGCTGATGCGCGAGCGGCACTTTGGCCAGTCGCTGGATCTGCTCGTCTGGCGTGACGCCGTCCCAGGTCACTCCTTCCTTCGCGTAGAGTTCTTTGATCCGCGCGTTGGGCGTGAACCCTCCGTAGACCAACCCGGACGTATGGCGCAGGAGGTCCTGTATCGTCATTTCGCGATCGACCGGTACCAGCACGTAGGTGATCTTCCCTGTGGCCGCGTCGAGTTGCTGGGTGTTCACCTCTCGCTTCGCGAGTTGCGGCAGGAACTTCGACACCGGATCGGTGACGAGCAGCTTGCCCTCCTCCATGAGCATCATGGCCGCCACCGACGTGAACGGCTTGGTCATGGAGTAGAGGCGAAAGATGGCGTCCTTGGGCATCGGATCGCCGACGGCCTTGTCACGGACGCCGAAGCTCTCGAAATACACGATTCGACCCTTGCGGGCGACCAAGGCCACGGCGCCGGGAATCTTGCCCCCCTCGATTTCCGCGCGCAGGGCGTGGCTGACCCGCTGGAGCCGCTCCGACGAGAGCCCGACCTCCTCGGGTTTGGCGGTGGCCAGGCCCTGCGCCCACACCGTTCCGGTGAGAAAGAGAACGCTAGCCAGCGTGAGGAGTGTCACCAAGCGCTTCATCGCGCACCTCCGCGAGACTGGGACGAGACGGGGGGACACTACGCCCGTAGGTCTGAGCTTGTCAAACAGCCGCCGTCAGACAGGTCAGAGAGGCGAAGCGCTCGGCCAGTGAGCCTCACCTCACTCGGCCAACACGCCTTGCTTCTTCATGGCCTCGACGGCCTCGGCCGCCAGCTCCTGGACGAACGCGTCCACGTCCGAGGGGTTCGTCGTCCGGCTCTCCCCCGCCCACACGAGCTTGTTCTGCCGAAGCGAGTAGACGAGCGTCTCGACGATCACGATTGTGTTGGTGTGCACCTGCGGAGCGCTCCACGCGCCCGGGTAGTATCCACCCCAGAGTGTTCCATAGGAGGGCCCCATGTAGACGGACGGTGTGGTGTAGACCTCCTTCTCCTTGCCGACGGGACGGAGGACCACCACCCCCGCCGCGCCCGCCTTCTCGAAGGCCCCTTTGATCTGCGCTTCATTCTTGAGGTCGGCGTCGCCGAGCACGGTGTAGGCCGCGATGCCCACCGCGCCGCGCCTGGTGAGCTCGCGAGCCAGCGCATCCTCGGCGGCGCGTCGCGACGCCTGGTTGGCGCTGACGACCAGCGCAATGACCTTCTCGCCCCTCGCTGATACGGGCTTGGCTTCGGGCGCCTTCCAGGTTGAATGAAACGCCGTGGTGGAGCAGGCCGCCAGCACCAGCGCTCCCACGAGGACGAGGCACGATCGCGCGGGCCGCATGCAATGGTCTCTTCACACGGCCAGGAGGCCGCCGTCGACGACCACCTCGGTCCCCGTGATGTACGAAGCCTCGTCCGAAGCCAAGAACAGCACGGCGTAGGCCACTTCCTCCACGCGCCCCTCCCGCCTGAGCGGAACCGCCCGCAGCATCTTCGCGCGCCACTCCGGGTCGGCCGACGCCTGCGAGGTGCGCATGGGGGGCATGACTCCTGGATGCACGGAGTTCACGCGAATGCCGTGCTCGGCATACTGCACGGCGGCCGACTTCGTCATGATCCGCACGGCGCCTTTGGAGGCGTTGTAGGCCATGTGGATGCGGTTCTGGCCGACGAAGCCGGAGATCGACGAGATATTGACGATGGCGCCGCCCCCCGCCCGTTGGATGGCGGGAATCGCGTACTTCATCCCCAGAAAAACGCCCTTGGCGTTGATGTCCATGACCGTGTCCCAGACGGGCACGCTCATGGTGTCAGGACCTGACCCGCTGATCCCCGCGTTGTTGACTAAGATATCGAGTTTGCCAAACGCCGATACCGCCGCCTGGACCGCCGCTTGCCACGAGGCTTCGCTGGTGACATCGAGCTTGACGAACCGGGCCTGGCCGCCTGCTTTGGTGATGTGATCGGCAACGTCACGCCCGTCCGCCTCCAGGATGTCGCCGATGACGACCTTGGCGCCCTCCTGCGCGAAGATGGTCGCTTCGCTGCGACCCATGCCACTCGCGCCCCCGCTGATGAGCGCCACCTTGTCTACCAGTCTCATGGTCCCCTCCTTCGTCGACACGATCATAGTCGCCTTGTCGCGTCACGCACCTGGACCGCTACCAGGCGAGCCAGCCGCCGTCCACCGCGAGGATGTGGCCGGTCACCAGGCGGGAGGCCTGAGACCCGAGATACAGCATGGCCCCGACCAGATCCTCGGGCGCTCCCACCGTGCCCATGGGGGTGCGCGCCACGATCTTCGCGTGATGAGCGGGGTCGGAAAGCAGCGCTTGGGTGAGCGGGGTCAGCAGATAGGTTGGCGCGATGCCGTTGACGCGCACGCCATGGGCCGCCCACTCCCCCGCCAGGGTGCGCGTGAAGTTCACCACCGCGCCCTTGGAGGTGTTGTAGGCCAGGTTCGTGGTGATGGAGCTGCCGCGAAATCCCATGATGGAGGCCACGTTGATGATGCGCCCGGACTTCTGGGCGAGCATGCTCGGTCCCACCGCGCGTGCGCAAAGAAAATAGCCGGTCACGTTGACGTCCATGACTGCTTGCCAGTCCGCCACTGTCAGCTCGTGCGGTGGCTTGCGAATGTTGATGCCCGCGTTGTTCACCAGGATGTCCACTTTGCCGAACTGGCGGGACGCTTCGTGCACGGCGGCCTCCACCGACCGCTCCTGGGTCACGTCCACGCCCAGGGCCACGACCGGCCCCCCCAGTTCTTTCACGCCATCGGCCACCCGTTCTGCCGCGCCCTGCGCCTTGTCAGCCAGGACCACCGTGGCTCCGGCGCGCGCGTACGCATGCGCGGTCGCTGCTCCGATGGCCCCCCCACCACCAGTGATGAACGCCACCTCACCTTCCAGACCGAAGAGGCGGACTAAGTAATCGGTCGAGACCGGCATGTGCCCTCCGTGGCCTACGCGCTCTGGATCGCGCCGGCCCGCTCGAGTTCGGCGATCCTGGCCGGGTCGTAGCCGAGCACCTCGCGCAAGACCTGGCGCGTGTGCTCACCCACCCGATAGGGTGCGGGGCCTCCGGGCGTTGAGGGTTGCCCGTCGACGTGGAACGGAGTGGCCGTGACCCGCACAGTACCGCGCCCTGGATGGGGTACCGTCGGGAAGGCTCCCCGGGCGGCCAGGTGCGGATGGTTGACCACTTCCTCGGGCGATAGGACCGGCACGGCCGGGATACGAGCAGCCGTGAGGGTCGCTACCGCCTCGTCGACCTTTGCGAACCGAGCGAGCCAGCTGGTCACGATGGCGCGAAGCGCTGGCCAGTTATCTCGGCGGGCGGCGGGCGTGGCGAATCGGGGATCCTCGGCGAGCTCCGGGCGGCCGATGAGCTGGAGCAGACGAGGCCACAGCTGTGGCGCCCCGACCGTCTGCATGGCCAGGTACCCGTCGCCGATAGGGTGGACCACCATCCCGACGCGAGGCCCCACCGAGACGGGGCCGCCGTTCAAAATGCTCCCGTACGTGACATCCTCGGCCGCCACCAGGCACTCGAGCATGGAGACGTCGAGGTAGGCGCCCTGCCCAGTTCGCCCTCGACGAAGGAGCGCGGCCAGAATGGCTCCGAAGGCATGGGTGCCGGCAAGAACGTCCGCCGCCTGCAGGTACGTCACGCGAGGTTGCGGGCTCGGCTCGCGCTCGAGCGCCATCATCCCGGAGATCGCGTTGATGATGTGGGCGAACGCCTGCATCCCACTGAGTGGGCCATTCTGGCCGAAGCCCGAGATCGAGCAGTAGACGAGATCGTCCTTGATCGCGGACAGAGTCCGATAGTCGCAACCAAGTCTGGCCATCACGCCGGGCACGAAATTCTCCACCACGACCTCAGCCGCGCGGACGAGGTCCCGCACAACCTCGCGCCCACGCGGACCGGTGAGGTCGATGGCCACCCCCAGCTTGCCGGCGTTGATGCGGATGAAGTAGGTGCCTTGATCGGTACGACCGTCCTCCAGCTGAAGCATGCCGCGCCGCACCTCATCACCCTCGCCCGGCCGCTCGACCTTGATCACGCGGGCGCCGAGGTCGGCCAGCATGCGGGTGCAGTATGGGCCGGCGAGGACACGCGTGAAGTCGAGGACGGTCAGGCCTCGGAGGAGCGGCTCGTCCTTGGTCCCGTCAGGTATCGGCACCACAGCGGCCGGATTATAGCCTGGCCCCGTCGGCCCGTGGCGAGACCCCCGGCCCTGCCGTTATGCTGGGGGCCTCCGACTATCGTGGACGAGAGGAGACGGGCATGGAGTTCGGCGCGGCAATCTTCTTCACGGACTACTCGATCGAGCCAGCGGCGCTGGGGCGGGCGCTGGAAGAGCGTGGGTTCGAATCGCTCTGGGCGCCCGAGCACTCGCACATCCCCCTGTCTCGCCAGTCGCCCTTCCCGCAAGGGGGCGACTTGCCCAAGAAGTACTACGACGTGATGGATCCCTTCGTCACCTTGGCGGCGGCCGCCGCCGCCACGACACGCCTGAAGGTCGCCACCGGTGTCTGTCTCGTCGTCCAGCGCGATCCGATCCAGACCGCCAAGCAAGTGGCCACCCTCGACCAGATCTCGGGAGGCCGGTTCCTGTTCGGCATCGGCGCCGGCTGGAACGCCGAGGAGATGGCCGACCACGGGACCGCCTTCAAGGCCCGCTTCGATGTCATGCGCGAGCGGGTGGAGGCCATGAAGGTGATCTGGACGAAGTCCAAGCCGGAATACAGCGGCCAGTTCGTGCAGTTTCCGTCCATGATGACGTGGCCGAAACCCGTCCAGAAGCCGCATCCGCCTGTGCTCGTCGGTGGGGCCTATCCGTACGGGGCACGGCGGGCGATCGCCTACGGAGACGGCTGGGTACCTCACGCACGTCGCCCGGCCTACGGCGATGTCCTCGGTCTCCTGCCCGAGTTCCGGACGATGGCCACCGCCGCCGGGCGCGATCCCCAGAGCGTCCCCATCACGATCTTCGGGGTGGCGGAGGACCTCGACCTCATCAAGCGCTACGGTGAGGCCGGCGTGGCTCGTCTCGTCTTCAATCTGGCGCCGGCCAAGGCGGACGAGGTGTTGCCGATTCTCGACCGCTGTGCCCGTTTGATGCAGCAGGCGCGCGCCTGACCAGGGAAAGAAGGGAAAAGCTCCGCATACCGACTGGACTGAGAGGGAGGCGGGTTATGCGATTTGGTCTCTATAGCTCCATCGCCAATCCCCCGCGTGGTGACGACCTGGACCGCGCCATCGACGAGGTCATCGCCGAGGCACAGCTGGCCGAGGCCAGCGGCTTCGACTCGTGCTTCTTTGGCGAGCACCACCAGGACGCCGACGGGTTCTTGCCCTCGCCCCTCATCGTGGCCACGGCGGTGGCCGCCCACACCCGCCGCCTGCGCGTGGGCACGTCGGTCATCTTGCTGCCGCTCCATCATCCGTTTCGGGTCGCCGAAGATGCGATCACCCTGGACCTGGTCTCCAAGGGCCGTCTCGTCCTGGGCGTGGGCATCGGGTATCAATCTGCTGATTTCCGCGCCTTCTCGGTGCCCATGGAGCACCGGGTGGGCCTCTTCGAGGAGGGCGTGGAAATCATCCGCAAGTGCTTCACCGGTGAGCCGTTCTCCTTCCGCGGCAAGCACTACACGCTGGAGGACGTTCAGATCCGGCCGCGACCGTTCCAGCGAGGAGGGCCGCCGCTGTGGATCGGAGCGAGCGTGCCGGCTGCCCTGCGTCGCGCCGGAGTCATGGCCGATGCCTTCGTCGGTACTCCGAGCTGGTGCTCGGGGATCCTGAAACGTGCGTGCGCGAGTTTCGTCGGTGGCGGGAGGCAACCGGAGCGGATTATTTCCTGCTCCGCCTGCGACACGCCCACTCCGGCGGGCCGCCTCACGCAAAGATCATGGAGGCCATCAAGCTGTTTGGCGATCAGGTCCTTTCGCACTGCCAGTGAGCGCCCGGTCGCGCAAGCTAGCCGGCTGAGGGCAGCCGGCGGGGGTCGAAGGGACGGAGATCGACCGACGTGGCCGCGCCCTCGGTGATCAGTTCGGCCAGGGCGAGGCCCGTCGCGGGCGCGTTGAGGATGCCCCAGGGCCCGTGGCCCGTCGCCACGTAGGCATCGGCGATCCCGGGAACAAAGCCGATCAGGGGCAGGCCGTCGTCGGTAACAGGCCGATAGCAGGCCTGCGGGCGGGTGACGCGAGCGTTGGCCAGCGCGGTCGACACCCGGCCGGCCGCGCGCGCCAGGGTGGCGCAGGCGGCCTCGTTCACCACCACCGCCTCCGGTGAGTCCGGTAACGGCGCGGGGTCGGCCATACCGCACACGTACACTTCGCCGTCAGCTCGTGGAAAGATCTCCGGTTCGAGATGACGGCCATCCGCCGTGCGGTAGTCGACGAAGAGCGCGTGGGCGGGAACGTCTGCCCCGATGAGGGTCACGCTGTGGCCCTTGAGCCCCCGGATGCGCGGCAGCAGCCCCCAGGGCCCGGCTCGACCGGTCCACGGCCCCATCGCGAGAACGACGGCGTCACCCTCGATGGTCTGACCGTCGACCTTGACGCCGTACGCTGCCCCGTCGCATCGGAGCACATCCTCGACGAGGCCGATGCGCAGCACGCTCCCGTGTTTCAGGGCGGCTGCGAGCAAGGACTCGGTGAACCGGCAGGGGTGGACCTGAGCGGTGGTCTCGGTGGAGCCGAGAGCGGCGGTGACGATGCCGGCCCCGTCGAGCCATGACGGAGGCGCGAGCCCGTGACGGCCGGTCAGGGTTCCTTTCTCGCGGGCGGCCAGCATGAAGGTGTCCATGCGCCGGTAGCCATAGTCGGCTCCGATCTGTCGAGCCAGCTCCGCATGGAGCGCGAAGCTCGTGCGAGCAAGCGGACCGAGTGGCGAGCCATCGCACCAGTCGAGCGCGAGGAATCCCCCGGACTTGCCGGAGGCCGCACAAGCCACACCCGAGCGCTCCACCACGGTGACGGCGACGCCTCGGCGGGCCAGGAAATAGGCCACCGAGGCGCCCATCACGCCGGCGCCGCAGACGACGACGTGCCGCGGCGATGTCAGCGGCGGGGCCCGTTCAGCGGGCACTCATGCCCACGTGTCATCGTGACGGCGGGCCAGCACCGCTCCACACCTGGACGCCGACCCGCTCGGCGGCCCGCCGCAGGCGTTCATCGGCGGTCGCCAGCGGCGCGGCGCGCGAGGCGGCCAGTGTCAGATAGAGGCAATCGTAGATTGGGTGACCGATCTCGGCCGCCAGCCTGGTCGCCGGCCGCAGCAGCACGGTCGATGGCGTCCAGGCAATCCCCAGGGCGAGGAGGTTCGTCACGGCCTGCTCCACATCGGTCAGCTCCATCTCACCACGCCGGAGTTTCTTCCACCACGCATTGGTGACGTCGGCTGCCATCAGGTCGGGCGCGAGCAGCGCTGACTCGACCTCCAGCAGCTGCTCGGCTCCCCAGCCCTTGGGCTCGTTCGCGAACCACAGAAAGGCGATCGAGGCATCCACCACGATCGGGCGCGCGCTGGAAGCGGTGTACCGGGTAACAGGCTTGCGGACCCGCGCGGCCCGGCCAGGAGCAGGCGGGCGTGGTGTCACCGCTCTCGATCTTCTCTGATCAGATCCACACCACGAGACCGGCCAGGGCGCTGCCGCGCCCGGATCACGGCAGCCCGTACTGCAATCTTGGCACGGCTTGGTCGCGTACCCTCCGCGAGGAGCCGCCGCACTTCTTGTTCCACCGAGACACCGCGCAGACGAGCCTGCAACCGTAGGCGCGCGGCTACCTCCTCATCGAGGTTTCGGACGATGATGGTCGCCATCGTGCTAGCGTATCGCGCTAGCTTAGCTAAGCTAGCGCAAAACGCTAGCACGAACATCGGCGGCGCCGGCTGCTTACTTCTTCCAGTAGTGCGCGACCACCACCTCGATGGGCGGACGAATCTTCTGAGCGTGCGGCACGGCCCGCTGGGCGAAGTCCTTCTGGGACTTGAGCACCTTGGCAAAGAACGGATTCTTCTGGGCTTCGATCTCGTACACCTTGTCGATGGCCACTACCTGCGCTTTCAGGACGTCGTCCGGTGTCCTGAGGATCTTCACGCCGAACTTCTTCTCGAACTCCTCGGCAGCCTTGCTGTCGAGGTCCACGCTGTAGGCAGTCATGCGAATGATCTCGGCCAGGCTGGCCCACTTCACGATGGCCTTGAGGTCAGCCGGCAGCTCGTCCCACTTCTTCTTGTTGATCAACACGTCCTGGTACGAGGCGGGCTGGCGCAGGTCCGGCATGTACAGGTACTTGGTGACGTTCTGAAACCCCATGAGAATGTCGTGGCTGGGGATTGCCCACTCGGCACCGTCCACGGTTCCACGCTCCAGAGCCGGAAGGACGTCGCCACCGGCCAGGGTGACCACCGAGACGCCCATCGTCTTCATCATCTCCATGCCGAGGCCCGAGGTGCGGAACCGTAGCTTGCGCAGCTCGTCGAGGTTGGTGAACGGCTTCTTCATCCAGCCGAAGGGCTCCCAGTAGGGCAAACTGGTGGTGAAGGCCGGCACCACCACGTTCATCTTCAGCTCCTTCTGGATCATCTCGTTGTAGAGCTCGAGGCCGCCGCCCGCGTAGAGCCAGGACAGGTACTCTTCGCGGTCCATCCCGAACGGCCCCCCCGGGCCAGGCGCGAAGAGGCCGGCGGCGGAGTTCTTCCCCGCCCAGTAGCCAGGCCAGGCGTGGGCGGCGTCGATGAGGCCACGGTTCACGGCATCCAGCACCTCGAATGAGCCGACGACGGTGCCGGCCGCGCTCATCTCCCACTTGAGCCGGCCGCCGGACATCTCGTCGATCATCTTGGCCAGCTCCATGGCCGAAATGTGCAGGAGGTTGGAGGCCGGCCAGGCGCTCTGGACTTTCCAGACGAATTTCTGGGTCTGGGCTGTGGCCGGGTCGGGGCCACGCCACAGCACGGCGGCGAGGACCAGCACGGGTAGCGCGAAGGCGATCCAAGCGATGACACGGGCTCTTGTCAGTTTCATGGCTCCCCCCTTCGATTGAAAAGACCGATCGTGACCGTGGTAGGACACTTTTCGTGCAACGCGCCACATGGGTGTCGCGCAGCCCGAATACACCGAGCCTAGGATAGAGTCAAGGATTCTCGACGGCGTGAGGCGGGTGGCCGCTCACGGCCCGTAGAGCCAGCGCGGAAACCAGAGGGCGATCGGCGGATAGAACATCACGACCAGCAGGCCGATCACCTGGAGCACCATGAACTCTGCCATCCCCCAATAGATATCCGTCAGCTTCCAGTCCGGAGCCACGGCCTTCAGGTAGTAGGCGGCCATCGCCACCGGGGGCGACAGGAAAGCAGTCTGGAGGTTCACGGCGATCAGGGTCGCGAACCAGAGCGGATCGAAGTTCAAGGCCAGGATGGCCGGCTGCAGCAGCGGCACGAAGACCAGCACGATGGCGGGCCACTCGAAAGGCCATCCGAGCAGGAAGATCAGGAACATCACCACCAGCATCGTGCCGAAGGGGGGCAGGGGGAGCCCGACCAGGGTATCGGTCATCAAAGTGGCGGATCCGAGGCGCGTGAACACGGCTCCAAAGATGTTGGAAGCCACGGCCAGGAATAACACCATGCTGGTCTGCTGAGCAGTCAGGATCACCGCCGACTTGATCCGGTCCCAGCGGAGCTGCCCGTAGCAGGCCGCCATGATCACCGTGCCCACCACTCCGACGGCAGCCGCCTCGGTAGGGGTAGCCATGCCGGCCAGGATCGGGCCGAGGGTCACCACGGTGAGGACGGCGTGGGGAAGCATCCCCAGGGTCAGCTCCACGGCCAAGGTGCGCAGCGAGGCCGCGCGCTCCTCGACCGGCATCGGCGGTCCCAGTCGCGGATTGATGAGGCAGCGAATGATCGTCCATGCGATGAAGATCCCGGCCAGCAGAAAGCCAGGGCCAAACGAGGCCGCGTAGAGGTCGGCCACCGATACGCCCATCACCGGCCCCATCACGACGAGCATCACGCTAGGGGGGATCAGGATCCCGAGGCTGCCGCCGGCCGTGATGGAACCGGCCGACAGCCGTGCGTCGTACCCGGCCCTGACCATGGTCGGCACCGACATGATGCCGACGACCGCCACCGTCGCCCCGACGGTACCGGCAGCGATGCCGAAGATGGTCGCCGTCAGTAGCACGGCGACATACAGCGAACCAGGAATCGGGCCCAGCAGCAGCCGGAAGGCGTGGAACAGCCGTTCCATGAGGCCGCCCTCTTCCAGCAGGTACCCCATGAAGATGAACAGCGGCACCGCGGCCAGGACCTCCTCCTTCATCAGACCGATGGTCTGGAGCACGGTCAGGTAGAAGACCATGTCGCCCAGCGCGAAGTAACCGAAGGCCAGGGACAGGACGATCAAGGTGAAGGCGACCGGGAACCCGATGAAGATCGCGAAGAGGAAGACGCCGAGCAGGACGAAGCCGAGCAGCTCGTGGCTCACCGGCGGTATGCCCGGATCACCCGCATGCACTTGATCAGCTCAGACACCCCCTGAAGCACGAGGAGGAGGGCGGTCAACGGCACGACCGCCTTGAGCGGGTAGATGACCGGCCGCCATGGCGTCCAGTCCGAACGCTCGCCGATCATCCAGGAATGCCAGGCTTCCACTCCCCCCGCATAGAGGACGAACAGCATGCCGGGGAAGAAGAACAGCACGTAGGAAACGACGTCGATGAGGGCCCTCGTCCTGGATGACCAGCGCTCGTAGAACACGTCGGTCCGGATGTGGCCGCCCTTGAGGAGCGTGTAGGAGGCGGCCAGCATGAACTGGGTGCCGAAGAACATGTAGGTGAGGTCGTAGGCCCAGACGGTCGGACGGTTGAAGGCGTATCGCGCCGTCACCTCGTAGGCCACGGCCAAGGTCATTGGCACGATCAGCCAGCCGGCAAGCCAGCCGGTGAACGTGCTCACCGCGTCGATGGCATGAACGAGCCGATCCGACGGACTCCGCGCCGGGGGCAGCGGTACACCCGGAGACGAGCTCACGCGGTCCGGTCGACTCCCCTCACTTGTAGAGGAGGGTCGGGAGCCACAGCGCGATCTGGGGGAAGAAGAATATGAGCAGCAACCCGACGACCTGGAGCAGCATGAAGTCGAGCATCCCCCGGTAGATATCGCCGAGCGGCCACTGGGGAGCCACGGCCTTGAGGTAGTAGGCGGCCATGGCCACCGGCGGTGACAGGAAGGCGGTCTGGAGGTTCACCGCCACCAAGGTGCTGAACCACACCAGATCGAACTTCAGCGCCTGCACCACCGGCACGAAGATGGGCAGGAAGATGAAGATGATGGCGGGCCACTCCAGCGGCCAGCCCAGGAGGAAGATGAGAATCATCAGCAGGGCCAGCAAGGCCAGGGGGGGCAGCGGGAGCGACGCCAGCGCGTTGGCCAACATGGTGCTGGTCCCCAGGCGGGTGAACACCGCTCCGTAGATGTTGGAGGCCACGGCCAGGAACAGGACGAGGCTCGAGGTCTGCAGCGTCTTGATGGCGGCGTCCCGCAGGACCGGATAGGTCAGCCGGCCGTAACAGAGGGTCAGCACGGTAGCGCCGAAGGCGCCCATGGCGGCCGCCTCCGTCGGCGTGGCCAGGCCCGCGATGATGCTGCCCAGGGCGGCGAAGATGATCACCGCGAGCGGGACGATGCCGGCGAAGAACTCGCGAGCGATCTGGCCGTAGGATTCGGCGCGCTCGTCCATGGGTAGCGGCGGCCCCAGCGCCGGATTGCGAATGCTCCGGAACATCGTGTATCCCATGTAGAGACCCGCGAGCAACAGGCCGGGGACAACGGCGGCTGCGAAGAGCTGGACGATGGATACTCCGACGATGGGGCCCATGACCACCAGCATGACGCTCGGCGGGATCAGGATCCCCAGGGTCCCCCCGGCCGCGATGGACCCGGCCGAGAGCTTGGGATCGTAGCGGGCCTTGGTCATGGCTGGAGCCGCCATCAGTCCCATCACTGTCACGGAGGCCCCGATGATGCCGGTGGCGGTGGCGAAGATGGTGGAGGTGAGGAGCACTCCCAGGTAGAGCGACCCGCGCACGGGCGCCAGGATGAGCCGGAACGCGTTGAACAGTCGCTCCATGAGCCCGGCCTGTTCCAGGATGTGCCCCATGAAAATGAAGAGGGGCACTGCGGCCAGGATCTCCTCCTTCATGAGCCCGATGGTCTGGAAGACCATCAGGTAGAAGACCGTCTCCCCGAAGCCGATGTAGCCGAAGACGACGGACAGGATGATCAGGGTGAACGCGATGGGGAAGCCGACGAAGATGCCCGTGAGGAGCGCGGCCAGAAGGATGAGACCGAGGTATTCGGGGCTCACAGCGCGCGTCCCCACTTGGCCCGGTGCGCGCTCTTGATGAACTCTGACACGCCCTGGAGAAGGAGCAAGAGAGCCGAGAAGGGAAGAACCAACTTCAACGGATAAACGATCGGGCGCCAGGGGCTGGCGTCCGAGCGCTCCCCGATTGCCCACGAGTGCAACGCCTCCGTGCTTCCCATCCAGAAGAAGAAGAGGATCCCCGGAAAGAACAGGAGGAGGTAGAGGAGGGCATCCACCGTCCCTTGGGTGCGGGGAGACCAGTTCTGATAGAAGATGTCGGTCCGGATATGGCCGCCCTTGAGGAGAGTGTAGGCCGAGCCCAGCATGAAGTGGCTGCCGTAAAGCATGTAGCTCAGGTCGTACGCCCAGATGGTGGGGGCCCCGAACACGTAGCGGGCGAGGACTTCGTAGGTAAGGCTGCCCACGAGGGGAAAGATCAGCCAGCAGAACACCCGTCCTGACCACTCCGAGATGGCATCGATCACCCGCACGATCTCCAGGACCGCGGGGGGTGGTCCGGCCATCCCGACCTGGCTGTGAGCGGAGGTCGCCAAAGCTCTCTCCTCCTGTCCCTTAGGCTCGAGCCTGAGAGGGCGCCCAGGCGTCCGGATCGCTGGCGAGACGCGCGCCCGTGAGGCACGAATCGGGACGAGAGGCGACGCGCCACCTCTCGCCCCGGCTCGGTGACGATTTCGAAAGGACGGCCCTAAGTTGCACGGGGCCGTCAGGGTCGCCCTACTTCAGCCAGATCTTCTCCTTCCAGTAGTGCTCGCCGATAAAATCGTAGGGTGGCCAGTAGGAGAGCCGGTAAGGAACAATCAGGCCGGCGTACTTTTGTTGAGAGTCCAGAACCTTCTTGTAGAAGGGGTCCTTGGCCGAGTACCCGGCCTGAATCTCGTCGTAGACCTTCAAGAACCGCTTGTTCAGCTCGTCGGTGGTCTTGATGATCTTGACCCCCTGAGCAATCAACTCCTGGCACGCCTTGGCTGTCTTCTCCTGGAAGCGGACGAAATGGATCCAGTAGGCGGCCTGGATGGTCGTCTTGATGATCTCCTTCAGGTCGGCGGGCAAGGCGTCCCACTTGGCCTTGTTGATGATGAACTCGCCCACGGTCACCGGCTCGTGCATGCCGGGGGCGTAGTGGAACTTGGCGACCTTGTCGAGACCCAGGATGCGATCATCGTAGCAATTGATCCACTCGGCGCCGTCGATCACGCCCCGCTCAAGCGCCGGCACGATCTCGCCGCCGGGGATGGTCACCGCGCTGATCCCGAGCTTGCCGTAGGTCTCGGCCCCGATCCCATAGATCCGGTACTTCAGCCCCTTGATGTCCTCGAACTTGCGGATCTCCTTCTTGAACCACCCCATGGCCTGCGGACCTTCGGGATGGACCTGGAAGCTCACCACGTTCATCTTCAGCTGCTTCTGGTATGCCTCATTGAGCAGCTCGTGACCTCCTCCCTCCCAATACCAACCGTAGTAATCGATGAAATCCATCCCGTAGAGGGGGCCATGGGTCAGGGGAATGAACGCCTGTAGCTTGCCAATGATGTAGCCCGGTGTGGTGTGCCCCGCGTCCAGCACGCCGCGGTTGACGGCGTCCTGGATCTCGAAGACGGGCACGATGGCGCCGCCGGGCAGCAGCTCGATCTTTAACCGCCCGCCCGAGTTCTTCTCGATCATCTCGACCAGCAGCTTCGCTGCGTCCTGGACGATGGACGTTGGCGGCCAGCCCGTCTGGACCTTCCACCGTATCGGCGTCTGGGCCGTGGCCGGTGTCGGCGCGCTGTAGGTGCCGGCGAGGAAGGCGAGAAGTACGCCCACGAGAACGAGCGCGATCGCGGACCTCAAGGGAATCATCCTGCGCATGTACATCCCTCCTGTGGGACGACTTGGTGAGGCTTCGTCGGCTCGAAGGTGGCGAGAGTCTAGTCAGGCGGCCGCTACCTGTCAAGCCGCATCTACGCAATGGGGGAGGATCGGGACCCGGACCGCTGCTATTGATATGGTGACGGAATGCTGGCCGCGACGAACATTCGGTATGCTCGCGCGGTACGCTCGGGCTCCCGAGTACTACTCGTACTGGCCTGAAGAGAGGAGTGCCATGAGCTTGCCGAAGACCGCTCGCGCCGCTGTTGTCGCCGAGTACGCCAAGCCGATCGAGATTCGTGAGCTTCCCGTGCCGCAGCCGCACCAGTTGGAACCCGGCGCATTACTGGTACGCGTCGACGTCGCTTCGGTCTGCGGTTCGGACGTCCACCAGTGGGACGGAATGACCCAGGCGCTGGCGCCGGCCCTGCTGCCGATCGTGCTGGGGCACGAGATGATGGGCACGATCGTCGCCTTCGGACCAGGGCCGCGCGAAGACTCCATCGGACAGCCGCTCGCCGAAGGCGATCGCCTCCTGTGGACACACGTGTACTGCGGTCAGTGCTACGAGTGCCGCGTGCAGCACACGCCGACTCTGTGTCGCCGCAAGAAGCAGTACATGCGCACGAACTGCGAGCGCTTCCCGTATCTCGTAGGGGGCTTCGCCGAGTACTGTTACGTCTTCCCCGCCTCCGGACGCGTGCGGATCCCGGACGGCGTAACCGACGGGGTGGCCTCGGCGGCGAGCTGTGCCCTGCGCACCGTCGTCCACGCCTTCGAACGCATCGGTCGCCTCGAGCCCCATCAGCGCGTCGTGATCCAGGGTGCGGGGCCGCTCGGGTTGTTCGCCACCGCCATGGCCAGCGAGGCCGGCACCCGCGAGCTGATCGTGGTGGGTGCTCCCGAGCGCCGGCTGGGCCTGGCCCGGGCCTGGGGGGCGACGGCGGTGGTGTCGGTGGAGGAGCTGCCGACCGCCGAGGCGCGACTGGCCCGCGTGCGGGAGTTGACGGGCGGGTTCGGGGCCGACGTTGTCTTCGAGATGTCCGGCGCGCCTTACGCCTTCGCCGAGGGCCTCGACTTCCTGCGCCCCGGCGGCCGGTATGCCGTGGTCGGCCAGCTGGGCGGGCCGTTGACGCCGGTGCAGGCCGCCCTCTTCGTGCGCAAGCAGGCGACGATTCTCGGGGTGCAGTCGGCCGACATCGGTCAGTTCTGGAAAGCGCTCGAGTTCGTGCGCCGGGCCGGCGCCCGCTACGACTTCGAGGCGATGCTCACCACGCGGTATCCGCTCGACCGCATCAACGAGGCCATCCAGAACATGCGGGCCTTCCGCGAGATCAAGCCCTTGATCCTCCCCTGGGCGGAGCGCTGAGGACTCCCCCGCTCCGCGGACCCTCATCCCAAAAGGGACGCTCGGTCATGGCTGGCGGTAGATCATCAGGGTCGATACCCTGGCCAGGGCATCAAAGTCGCGGTCGTTGTGGTAGATTTCCGCGCCATTCTCGAGGCAAGTGGCGGCAATGAGGCAATCCACGCTACGCCGGATCGTGAGTCCCCGCCGCCTCGCTGACCGATACAGGTTGGCGGCCGTCCCGAACGTGTGGAGACCTCGCGGACGCACGATCGGGTGAGCCAGCAGACTGGCTCGAATTCGATGATAGGTGTCGTCGTCGCGAATGCCCTGCAGAACCTCGCAATACACGATGTCGACGAGGGCAATCGGAGCGTCGTCTTCCACAAGCTCCGTGAGGTGCCGGTCGAAGGCCGTGCCTCTGGCCTCAAGGAAGTCGATCCAGACCGTGGTGTCGACGACGATCACGGACGGAGGCGCCGCAGTTGGGTGAGGTCTCCCTCCCACGTCACCGTCCCGCGCAGCGACAGAAGATCGCGCCGGCGGGCGCGCATGAGCAACTCGGAGAGGGCCAGATGAACGAGCTCCCGCTTCGACCGACACCTGAATCGGCGCAGACCTTCCCGCACGAGGCGGTCGTCGAGGTTGATGTTGGTTCTCCCCATGGTGCGCTCTCCTCGCCCGCGTGTAGCGGCCAACCCCAGTGTAGCGGGCCGAGGTGTATTGAACAACATGCTCTTGGTGTATTGATTTCGAGACAGAAGTCGCGACCCTCTGGCACACTGGGTGGACCATGCTCACGCGAATCGACCACGTGGTGATCGGTGTGCCGGACCTCCAGATCAGTATCGAGGCGTACCAGAAGCTCGGCTTCAACGTGTACCCGGGCGGCGTGCACCCCGGGCGCGGCACGCACAATGCCATCAGCCTGAACGAGGCCGACTATCTGGAGTTGCTGAGCGTGCGCGACCCCGATCAGTACCGAGCGGCAACCGGTGTCGGGGGTGGCCTCCTCGACTTCATCGCGGCGGGCGGCGGCCTGCGGCAGGTGGTGGTGGCGAGCGACGATCTGACGGCCGACGTGGCGGCCATGAGAGGGCGCGGGCTGGAGGTAAGCGACCCGGTTGACGGCGGTCGCCGGACACCGAACGGCATGGAGCTGTCCTGGCGAGTCGCCGCGCTCGGAGGACGTCATGCCCTCCCCGTCATCTTCATCCAGCATCTGAGCTCGCCCGAGCTGAGACGGCGGCAGGTCCCGACGGTCGGGACCCATCCCAACGGTGTTCAGCGGATCGACCGCGTGTACATCGCGACACCCGACGTGCGCGCCGAGGCCGAGCGATACGCGCGCGTGTTCGGGCGACCGGTACCCGCGATCCAGCGCGGGACGGTCATCATGGCCGACATGGCCGTCTTCGACTTCGGGCCGACTGGTCTGAGCATCGCCCAACCCTATGCTCCGGGCCCAGCGGCCGACGCCCTCGCCCGCCGCGGGCCCGGACCATTCCAGGTGCTCTTTCGCACGGCCGGCATGGGCGCGGCGGCGCGCTGGATGCAAGAACATGGCGTGCCGCCACCGGCTCGAGGTGTCCGCAACACCGGCGAGCAAGCGATGCTGGTGCCTCCTGAGGAGGCGTGCGGCGTCTACATCGGTCTGGTCGGCCCCGAGTAGGACCTCTCCTCGCCGTCTACCTACGGACCGGGGAGAGGAGCATCGCCAGGCGATGCATACTTATGCCCCAATCGCTCCTCCCAGCGTAGGTAATTGATCATGTCGGCGAAGCTGCGATCGGGGCCGGCGGGTACGACATCGTCCGGGGGTCGGGCCACCCCGGTGAGGCCGTGCTCGAGCCCTCTCCCACTCTGGCGCCACGCCTCGGTGCCCCCAGCCAGCGCAGCCACCTCTCGATAGCCCAGATCGAACAGCGTCGCCGCGCTCAAGGTGGCGTTGTCGCCGTCCTCGTCCGTGACCACGATCGGGGCCGCGCGGTCGCGCACAAGTTCGCCGGCGCGCAACTCCAGCCAGCCGCGCGGTAACCACTGTGCCCCCGGCACATGGCCAGCCGCGAAACGGTCGCTCGAGTCGACGTACAAGACTGCTGGTGGCCGCGCCGAGGCCACGGCGGCCGCCAGCTCGTCGGGCGAGACCTGTTGTACGCGCGCTCGCGCTTCCGTCACCACCGGTTCCAGGAACTCGTCCGCCCCCGTCGCCAGCGCGTGCCCGGCCCTCCTCCAGGCTGTCGTCCCTCCGACCAGGGCGAAGACCTTGGAAAAGCCCATTTGACGGTACCAGGAGGCCGTCACCGCTGCCCGCACCGTGCCGTCGCAGCAAAAGACGACACTGCCGTTGCGCACTGCTGCCGTGTCATCGGCCCGCTGCACAGCCTGGCCACCCGGAAACCACCAGAAACCGGGGATGTGTCCCGCCACGTATTCGTCTCGCGTGCGCACGTCGATCAGGTAGACCGTCTCGGCGCTGGCCCGCGCCATCAGTGCCGGTAGCTCGTCGACGGCCAGCATCCGCACGCCGTCCTCGGCGGCAACCCTGGCCGCGAAGGCCTCGGCCACCGCGCGTCCCTCCGCGGAGAGCTGGGGCAGATCCACGCGGTTCGCGCCACGCTCCAGCTCGAGTCCCGCCAGCAGCCAGCCGGAGGTGCCATTGCGGAGGCTCACGACGTTGGGCACTTGCATCCGCTGGAGCACCCGGGCACCGATAATGCTACGCGTGCGTCCCGCGCAGTTGACCACCACCGTTGCCTGCGGACGCTCGCGCCGGAGATCGTGGATCCTGAGCGCCAGCTCGGCCCCCGGCACGCTGCGCCCGCCGGGAATGCAGAATCGCTGATACTCCTCCGGGGTGCGCGTGTCGACGATGATCAAATCGTCGCCCCGCCGCTGGCGGCCGGCCAGCTCGTCGGCGTCGATGGTCGGCACGTGGTGCTGCACCTCGACCTTCTCGCCAAAGTCCTTGCTGGGCACGTTCATGCCCCACTCGGTGGGCAGGTTCTGGCTGGCCCAGCGATTGACCCCACCCTCCAGGACAGCCACCCGCGTGTAGCCCATCCGTATCAACGTGTTGGCGGCTAGCGCCGCGCGTCGACCGGTGTCGTCGCACACCACCACCTGCACCCCGCGGAACGGGACAAGCCGGCCCATGCGGGTCTCCAGCTGCCGACGGGGCACGGAGGTGGCGCCAGGAATGTGAGCGAGGTTGTACTCGCCATGCTCGCGCACGTCGATCAGAGCCAGCGCCGACCCCGTCTCCAACAGCTGGGCGAGGGTGGCAACGGCGATCTCCCGGGGCTTGGCCGTGTCCTTATGCATGGGGCGTCACCAGGATCTTGCCGCTGCGCTCGCCCCGCTGCGCGTGCGTGAGAGCGGCCTTGATCTCCTCGATGGGGTAGACCTTCTCGATGGGAGCGGACAGGGTGCCGTTCAGGATCTGCTCGCCGAGGTCGGCGTAGATCGCCCGGATCTGCGGGAGCGAGCGCCTGGCCAAGGCGCGGCCGAGGACAAATCCGACCAGCGTCTGACCACTAACGCTGAGTGCGCTGCGGGCCATCACCGGATCCTCACCGCTCATGGAGCCGTAGTTACACACGACGCCGCCCTCCCCCACGCACGAGGCGAGCCGCGCCGTGGCGCGCCCCGACACTGCATCGAGGCCGAGACGGATGGGGGCGCCTCCGGTGCGCGACTTGACGGTCTCGGCCAGATCCGGATCGTCGACGGCGCAGGCGTCGGCGCCGAGCACCGTGAGCTCGTCGAAGAGCACCTGGCGCCGCACGACGTTCATCGTCTTGAGTCCGCGCGCCCGGGCAAGCCGGATCACCAGGCGCCCCACCGCCGAGTTGGCGACGTTCTGGATGACCCAGTCGCCGGCCTTCAGATCGACGATGTCGGTGAGCAGCAGCAGGGCCGTGGGTGGGTTGATGCGAAGCATGGCGCCCTGCTGCACGTCGACGCCAGGCGGCACCGGGATGACGTCGTCACCGGGGACACGACGCCGCTCGGCCCAGTTCTCGCGCTGCAGGGTAATGACGAGGTCATCGGGCTTGACGTGGGTGACCCCTCTCCCCACCGCCGTGACGCGCCCGATGCACTCGGCCCCGGGCGTGGCTGGCAAGGTCGGCCGGAGGCGATAGCTCCCCCTGCACATCGAGATGTCGGCCGGATTGATCGGAAAAACCAGGACGTCGAACACGACCTCGCCGACCCCCGGCGCTCCCACGTCGGGGGCTTCCACGCAGCGCACAACCTCTTCCGGTTGCCCATACCGCTCGAGCACCGCCTGCTTCATGGCTCAGCAGTTATCGTACTTGCCGAGGACGTAGGGCGTGATCGTCCCCGCCTCCAGATCATACCGACAGCGCTGAAGGCCGACGAGGTCGGTGCCGTAGACGTGGATCTCGACCGTCGTGCGATCGCTGAAGTTGTCGAGCTGATGGATCTCGTCCACGTCGGGAACGAGCAACGAGACCTGTCCGGGCTTTACCAGCAGGGCACGGTCCTTCTCGAGCGTGGCGTAGCCTTCGCGGGAGCGGTCGTCCACGCGACGGAAGCGTGTTTCCTGGATGGCGTTGCCCATGACGCCGATCATTCCCCACGTGTGATGGTCATGCGGCCCCACGTGGGAGCCCGGCCCCCACACCACGCTCGTGACCGACAGTCCCGGCGCGCGGTGCAGAACATAGCTGCCCCCGCCTGGACGCCGGCCGCGCAGGGCGGGCCGCCGGTACTCTTCAGGCACCGATTCCGGGTCGCGCACCAGTCGCTCGATCAAGCGCGTCCCCCGGCCGAACAGGGTTGCCTGATCGGGCTGGGTCGCCACCAGATCGGTCATGTCATGGATGAACTCGTCGAGCGCGTACCGGGTGAGGGCCATACTCTCGCCTCCTGTGCAAGCCTGGCGCATCCTAGGATCGGCTCGATTGCCGTGTCAAGGCGCGCCGGGCTGGACATGAAGGACGGCAAACTCAGGTCCCCCGCCCGCCTGGTATAGTGCTTCGGCCACAGCCACGCGGCCCAAACCCGCGAGAGGTGAATAACGGGACAGCGAGGGAGACCCATGCGCAAGACCGTCACGGGTACCGGCGGTATGTTGGGGGGTGGGCCCGCGCGTGGACGAGCCCGGCGTCAACCTGATCCGGAGCTTTGCCTACTCCGGTCCCCTGGAGGATCTGCGCCTGAAGCGGAATTGACTTCATCGGGGCCCCGAAAGGCCCCTCCAGCCCCCAATGCTCGGCGGCGCCCCGGAGTTTCCGGGGCGCCGCCGCGATCATCTTCCTAGCTGGCGGGGCTCACGTATTCGTAGTTGGTCTCCATCGGGACATAGGCGAGGGTTTGCCAGCCGCCCACCTTTCTGGTCATGGCCCACGTGATCGATCTGACTCCCAGCATCACCCCGCGATAATCGTCGTAGAGCTTCTGGCCCAAGGCCTGGCTCAGTCGCGCTCGCTTCTCGGGGTCGAACTCCGCCATGGCCGTATCGATATCCTCGTCGTAGGGGCCATCGCACAGCAGGTTGAAAGCGCCCTTGGAGTGCAGGACCCGACTCCAGGCGAGGATGGGCTCGTCGAACGGCGGTGAGCCATAGACCCAGTGGGTCTTGTTGGTTTTCCGCAGCCGAGCCTTGGGGCCGAAGGTGCTGATCATCTCCGGGAACCGCTTGGACTTGATTCCCACCTTCTCCCAGTCCAGGGCCACCGCCTCCATCATGTCCGGTCCGTCGGCCGCATACACCATGACCGTCGGGTTCACGCGGACCTCGAAGCCGCTCGCCTGGCCAGCTTCGGCCAGCAGCTTCTTCGCCCGTTCGGGATCGTAAGGGGGGATCCTCCACTCGGCGCGGTAGCCCTTGTGGAACGGATAGTAGTAGTAGGAGAAGGGCGTCTCCGCGCCCATGCCCTTCCACAGCCCGGCGATGATGACCTTCTTGTTGACGGCCAGGTTCATGGCCAGTCGCACCTTGCGCGCGTTCTCAAGACTCTTCTTATCGTTGGGGTCGCCGACCCAGGGACACGTCGGGCAGTAGTCCTCACGCTCCGGCGTGGTCTGCCCCGACAGGATCACCCAGTTGCAGGCGGAGTCGGCAACGGCGTGGATGCGCAGCCCTGCCCGCTTGGCCTGCTCGAGGTAGTCACCAAACACCTGCCCGATGTCGATCTCGCCTGCGCGGAGTCCGGCCAGGCGCGTGGCCGGATCGGGGACGCGCCGGATCACGAGTTCTTTGAACGCAGGCGTCTTCCGCCAGTGGTTGGGTACCGCTTCGAACCGGTGATAGTCGCCCTGCCGGCCCTCCACGTGGCGGTAAGGGCCGGTCCCGATGGGATGGAGGGCTGCCTTCTGCTCGCCCACCGACTCCAGATACTTCTTGGAGGTGATGTTCTGGTAGCCCACGAACTGGGTAAAGTTCGAGGGCGCTTCCCAGACGCGGTTCTTGAAGTGCATCACCACGGTGAGCTTGTCGGGCGTTTCGATCCGGTCGAGGTGGCTGCGAAAGAACGGGGCGGAGCCGCCGCCCGCGTCGGGCTTGACGTTCTGTTCGACCGTGAACTTGACGTCCTCGGCCGTCATCTCGCCCCACCCCTCATGGAACTTCACCCCGGGACGGAGCTTGAACGTCCAGGTCCGCATCTCGTTCGACGGCTTCCATTCGGTGGCCAAGCCGGGGCGGTATTCGAAGGTCTTGGCCTCGCGCATGATGAGCGCGTCGTACATGCAATCCCAGAGGGGCTTCTCCCCCTGCACGGTACGCCAGGCGAACGGCGTCTCGGTGCCCCAGCTGCCCACCGCCACCACCAGGCGATCGTTGGAGGCGACGGCCCGGGTGCCGCCTACGAGCGGTCCCCCGACGATCACGGCCGTCGTGGCGGCTGCTCTCCTGAGAAACGTCCGGCGATCGATCGAGCGACTCATCATGACCTCCCTTCGGTTGGTCCGAACACCACACGTCCTGGTCGACAAAAAAGGGTGGCCGGTTGCCGCCAGGCTACCCCATCGCGTGGAGGACCTTGCCGCCCACCTCGACCGATTTGGCGTCGACGAGAATCACCGCCAGCACGCACGGCGCCGTTCCACGATTCACCCAGTTGTGGATAGTGCCTCGCTGGACCATGACGTCACCAGCCTTGAGGTGAACGACGGAATCGTCCAGCTCCATGTCGATCTCCCCGGAGATGACCACGATGTAGTCGATGGAGTCCGTCCGATGATTGCGGGCGGCCAGGCCGGGAGCAAATTCGATGACGCGAAAGATCGTCCCGTCCTTCAAGGTAGTCCCGACCTTGCGCAGACCCTCGTCGGCGTCGCCGTCGTTGTTCGCGGGAAAGCCTTCGGTCGTCCAGACATTGCAGGCCGTCGCTCCCGGTCGACCCGAGAAGACATTCTGGGAGACCTCATCGATCTTGACGATAGCCCGTCCCGACTTGTCGTGGCCTGTGATGACCCGCCGCACGTGAAACGCCATTGGCTCGCCTCCTTGGCGTCGTTCGACGACGCCGCCCCTTGCTCTCCATCGGGCGCGACGCCGCGCGCTTCACGTTCCTGAGCGTCTCCGCCTGATGGGTTGCGCCTTGGCCGCCGGTCCCGGCCGAGAGCACGCCATTGTATCCGGGTCGGCCTCGCCTGACGCGTTACACTTACGACACAGCGAGGTGATCGACAATGGCAAGCGACGGCCCGAAGAGCGCGTTCGAGCTGGCCATGGAACGCCTGCGCCAGAAGGATCGTGAAGAGGGCGTGGTGGAGCGCCCCCTTGGCGACGAGCAGAAGGCGGCCATCGCCGAGGTGCGCAAGATCTATGAATCCAAAGTTGCCGAGCGAGAGATCCTGCACCGCGACGCGCTGCGCAAGGCTCAGGGCTCGGACGAGGTCACGAAGCTCAACGCCGAGCTGACCCAAGACCTCGGGCGTCTGGCCCGCGACCGCGACCGCAGGATCGGCGAGATCAAGGAGGGCTCCGCCCATGGCTGACCGCAAGTATCGCCAGCAGGGTTACCGGAGTCAGGAGAAGACGGGACCGCGTCAACCGCCACCACCTCCTCCGTCCGCGGGGCCAGGGAGGGGTGGCATGCTCGCCAAGCACACCGTTTCACGGTGTCAGGCATGCGGCGCGGTCCTTCCCATCGCGACCTCTGCCCTCGAGCAGTGCCCGCAGTGCCGCGTCTCTCTGCACACCTGCCGCCAGTGCGCCCACTTCGACACGGGTCGGCGTTTCGAATGTGCCGAGCCCGTCCCGGAGCGGGTGGCGAACAAGAACGCGCGCAACGAGTGTGGCTCGTTTTCGCTCCGGGTGACCGTGGAGCGGGATGCCTCTCCGGACTCCACTCGTCCCGGCGACATCCGCCGCAGTTTCGACAACCTGTTCAAGAGATAGTCGGGAGAACCCATGAGGACCATCGACATCCACGCCCATCTGGTGCCGACATCCCTGTGGCAAGCTGCCGACGCCGGTCGTGAGTGGTACGGGTTTCGGCATGAGCCAGGCGACGGGATCGGCTCCATGATGGGAGGCGGTAAGCGTACGCACTTCACCTCTCCCAAGGTGCGTTTCACACCCCAAGAGCGCTTGAAGGATATGGACGCGCAGGGAGTGGACGTGCAAGTGGTCTCCATTCACACCCCCTTCTTCGGGTACCACCTCGAGGCCGGTCAGGGGCGAGCCCTGGCGCGCGAGGTCAATGACGAGATTGCCGCCATGGCCCGGCAGTGGCCCCAGCGGTTCGCGGGCCTGGCGACGCTGCCCGTGCAGGACGTCAAGGCGGCCATCGACGAGCTGGAGCGCGCGGTGACCGTTCTCGGGTTGAAGGGCGCCGAGCTCGACACGGTGGTCAACGGCGAGAACTGGGACGAGCCGAGGTTCCTCCCCCTGTTCAAGGCAGCCGAGGCCATGGGGGCCGTGCTGTTCTTTCACCCTCAGCCACAGCATAACTTCATGATGCAGCGCACCACCCGCTACGGGCTCTTCAACAGTCTCGGGGTCATTGTCGAGGACGCGATCGTCGTGGCCATCTTGATCTTCGGTGGCATCCTGGAGGCCTGCCCGACCCTCAAAGTGTGCATCGCCCATGGCGGCGGCCCGGCCTGTTTCGCCATGGGGCGCATCGATCGGGGCTGGCAGGGCCGCCCGGAGGCGCGGGGCGGCATCCAGCAGCCGCCGAGCACGTACCAGCGCCGCCTCTACTACGACAGCGTGACCGGAAGCGAGGCCGCCCTGCGCTTTCTGCTCGACCAGGTCGGCGCCGACCGGGTGGTCCTTGGCAGCGACTGGCCGTTCGTACCGTGGCACCCCTCGCCCGTCGCCTGGGTCCAAAGCCTGAAGACGCTGACCGAGGACGAGAAGGAGAAAATCCTCTGGCGTAATCTAGAATCGCTCTTGAACCTGCCCGCGTGAGAGAGTCTCGGGAAGACCTATGCTCGCCAGGTGTACTGTCTGGCGAACGCCGCGCAACGCACGATACCGCGGAAACGAGTCCGGTTCAATCGATAGGGGCCACATGCCACGGAGGATAGGCACTATGAACGACATCCGTAGGCGGTCACCCATTCGTTGGGCCCTCGTCGAGGTGACGTAGCCTACCATACTCGCTTGAGCAGGGGCTCGCTCGGGAAGACGGCCAAGTCCTCACCGATCCACGCCGGATCGTGTGATACTCTGCGCGCGCGTCAATGGAGACGTCCTTCGAACGTTGATCCTCGCCGCTTTCCGGGTCCGCAGCTTTCGCTTCCAATGGCCGGCCGACCTCCTCACGTCGTGGGCCTCCGAGATGGAGACCCTCATTCTGGCCTGGTACGTGATGGTCAACACCGGTTC